>Ga0209130_1000111_pt1 | contig 131855 bp, 128 predicted proteins | sample AraplaMF_Cvi_mLB_FD_184264 | JGI IMG/M metagenome (GOLD analysis project Ga0209130, IMG submission 184264) | Arabidopsis root microbial communities from the University of North Carolina, USA - plate scrape MF_Cvi_mLB (SPAdes) (version 2) | ecosystem: Host-associated > Plants > Roots >... | reverse complement strand
GCGGGCGTGACGGCTCGACACGATGAAGGTGTCGGTCCGCTTGTTCGAGCGAGTCTTCTTGCCCTTGGTCGGCAGGCCCCACGGGGTGACCGGGTGGCGGCCGCCCGAGGTGCGGCCTTCACCACCGCCGTGCGGGTGGTCGACCGGGTTCATCGACACGCCGCGATTGTGCGGACGCTTGCCGAGCCAGCGATTGCGGCCGGCCTTGCCGATGTTGATGTTCATGTGGTCGGGGTTCGAGACCGCGCCCACGGTGGCGTAGCACAGGCCGCTGATCAGGCGCTGCTCGCCCGAGTTCAGGCGAACGATGACGTAGCCCTGGTCACGGCCGACGATCTGGGCGTAGTTGCCCGCCGAGCGCGCCAGCGCCCCGCCCTTGCCGATCTTGAGCTCGACATTGTGGACGATCGTGCCGATCGGCAGCGAGCCCATGGGGGCGGCGTTGCCGGGCTTCACGTCGACGCTGTCGCCGGCGACGACGGTGTCGCCCACGGCCAGGCGCTGCGGCGCCAGGATGTAGGAGAGCTCGCCGTCCTGATACTTGATCAGGGCGATGAAGGCGGTGCGGTTCGGATCATACTCGATCCGCTCCACGGTCGCCGGCACGCCGGCCTTGCCCCGACGCTTGAAGTCGATCAGGCGCAGGGTGCGCTTGTGGCCACCGCCGCGGAAGCGGACGGTGACGCGGCCGAGGTTGTTGCGGCCGCCGGAGGACGACTTGCCCTCCGTCAGCGCCTTGACCGGCTTGCCCTTGTAGAGCTCGCTGCGGTCGACGATCACGAGCTGGCGAAGGCTCGGCGTGATCGGCTTGAAACTTTTCAAAGCCATGATGACGATCCTTCTCAGAGGCCCGTGGTGACGTCGATGGAGTGGCCCTCTTCGAGGGTCACGACCGCCTTCTTGACGTCAGAGCGCTGGCCGAGACGGCCGCGGAAGACCTTGACCTTGCCCTCGGTGACGAGCGTGTTGACGCTCACCACCTTGACGTCGAACAGCTTCTCGACGGCCGCCTTGATCTGCGGCTTGGTCGCGGTCTTGGCGACCTTGAAGACGACCTTGTTGTGCTCAGAGAGCATCGTCGCCTTCTCGGTGATCACGGGGCCGACGATGACGTCGTAGTGCCGCGGATCGAGGTTCTTGGACTGGCTCATTTGAAGCGCGCCTCCAGCGCATCGACAGCCGAGCGCGTCAGCACGAGCTTCTCGCGACGCAGGATGTCATAGACGTTGATGCCCTGGACCGGCAGCACGTCGACGTTCGGGATCGAGCGCGCGGCCAGGCCGAAGTTCACATCGATCTCGGCGCCGCCGATCACCAGCGCGCTCGACAGGTCGAGCTTGCCGAGATGGCCGAGCAGGATCTTGGTCTTCGGCTCCGCGAGCTTCGCGTCGTCGATGATGATCAGGCCGGCGTCCTTGGCCTTCGACGAAAGCGCATGGCGCAGGGCCAGGGCCTTCACCTTCTTCGGCAGCTCGTGAGCATGGTCACGAACGACCGGGCCGAAGGCCTTGCCGCCGCCGCGGAACTGCGGAGCGGAAGCCGCGCCGTGGCGAGCGCCGCCGGTGCCCTTCTGCTTGTAGATCTTCTTGCGGGTGCGGTCGACTTCCGAGCGGCCCTTCGACTTGTGCGTGCCGGCACGGCGCTTGGCGAGCTGATAGCGCACCATGCGGGCGAGCAGGTCGGCGCGCGGCTCGAGGCCGAAGATCGCGTCGGACAGCTCGAGCGAGCCGGCCTTGCCGCCTTCAAGAGTGACGATATCGAGTTTCATCACGCGTTCTCCTCAGCCTGGGCCGTAGGAGCCTCGACGGTTTCAGCCTTGCTCTCGCCGGCGACCTTGAACTTGCCCGGCAGCGGGGCGTCCTTCGGCAGCGTGCGCTTGACGGCGTCACGGACATGGATCCAGCCGCCGGCGACGCCGGGGACGGCGCCCTCGACCAGGATCAGGCCGCGCTCGGCGTCCGTCTGGACGACGCGCAGGTTCTGCGTGGTGACGCGCTCGGTGCCGAGATGGCCCGGCATCTTCTTGTTCTTGAAGGTCTTGCCCGGGTCCTGGCGGCCACCGGTCGAACCGATCGAGCGATGCGAGATCGAGACACCGTGCGTGGCGCGCAGACCGCCGAAGTTCCAGCGCTTCATGCCGCCGGCGAAGCCCTTGCCGGTGGTCGTGCCGGAGACGTCGACGAACTGGCCGACGACGAAGTGGTCGGCGGTCAGCTCGGCGCCAACCGGAATCAACGCGTCGTCGCTGACGCGGAACTCGACGATCTTCTGCTTCGGCTCGACCTTGGCGACGGCGAAATGGCCGCGCTGCGCCTTCGAGACGTTCTTGACCTTGGCCAAGCCCGACCCGAGCTGCACGGCGACATAGCCGTTCTTCTCGATCGTGCGATGCGCGACAACCTGGCAGTTGTCGAGCTTCAGCACGGTGACCGGGATATGCTCGCCGGCATCGGTGAAGATGCGGGTCATCCCGACTTTCTGTGCAATCACACCGGAACGCATCGGTGCATACCTTCCTCTGGGGTCATGTCCATCCGGGGGCACCGGAAACAGAGGACCCGTTTAATCGGATCAGAGCTTGATTTCGACGTCGACGCCGGCGGCGAGATCGAGCTTCATGAGGGCGTCGACCGTCTGGGGGGTCGGATCGACGATATCGAGAACCCGCTTGTGGGTCCGCATCTCGAACTGCTCGCGCGACTTCTTGTCGATGTGGGGCGAGCGGTTGACGGTGAACTTCTCGATCAGCGTCGGCAGCGGGATCGGGCCGCGCACCTGGGCGCCCGTCCGCTTCGCGGTCGAGACGATCTCTCGCGTCGACGCATCGAGAATGCGGTGATCGAACGCCTTGAGGCGGATCCGGATGTTCTGACCGTTCATGGTCCTGGTGTCTCCGTGACGTGAAAAGGCGAAAGCCCCGAAGGGCTCTCGCCCTCACGAAAACGCGTTACGCGATGATTGTAGCGACGACGCCGGCGCCGACGGTGCGGCCGCCTTCGCGGATGGCGAAGCGCAGCTTCTCTTCCATCGCGATCGGCACGATCAGGTGCACTTCCATGGCGATGTTGTCGCCCGGCATCACCATCTCCGTGCCCTCGGGCAGGTGCACCACGCCGGTCACGTCCGTCGTGCGGAAGTAGAACTGCGGGCGGTAGTTGGTGAAGAACGGGGTGTGGCGGCCGCCCTCCTCCTTGGTCAGGATGTAGGCCTCGGCCTTGAACTTGGTGTGCGGCTTCACCGAGCCCGGCTTGCACAGCACCTGGCCGCGCTCGACGTCCTCGCGCTTCGTGCCGCGCAGCAGCGCGCCGATGTTGTCGCCCGCCTGGCCCTGGTCCAGCAGCTTGCGGAACATCTCGACGCCGGTCACCGTCGTCTTCTGCGTGTCGCGGATGCCGACGATCTCGATTTCCTCGCCGACCTTGACGATGCCGCGCTCGACGCGGCCGGTCACAACCGTGCCGCGGCCCGAGATCGAGAACACGTCCTCGACCGGCATCAGGAACGGCTGGTCGACCGGACGCTCCGGCTGCGGGATGTAGTCGTCGACCGTCTTCATCAGCGCGATCACCGCGTCATGCCCGATCTCCGGGGTCACGCCGTCCAGCGCGGCCTTGGCCGAGCCCTTGGTGATCGGGATGTCGTCGCCCGGGAAGTCGTACTTCGACAGAAGCTCGCGGATCTCCATCTCGACCAGCTCGAGCAGCTCGGCGTCGTCGACCAGATCGACCTTGTTCATGAACACCACCAGCGCGGGAACGCCGACCTGGCGCGCCAGCAGGATGTGCTCGCGGGTCTGCGGCATCGGGCCGTCGGCAGCCGACACCACCAGGATCGCGCCGTCCATCTGCGCCGCGCCCGTGATCATGTTCTTCACATAGTCGGCGTGCCCGGGGCAGTCGACGTGGGCATAGTGGCGGGCCGGGGTCTCGTACTCGACGTGAGCCGTCGAGATCGTGATGCCGCGCGCCTTCTCCTCAGGCGCCTTGTCGATCTGGTCATACGCCGTGAACGACGCGCCACCCGACTCCGCCAGCACCTTCGTGATCGCAGCCGTCAAAGACGTCTTGCCATGGTCGACGTGACCAATCGTACCAATGTTGCAGTGCGGCTTCGTCCGCGAAAACTTCTCTTTGGCCATGACACCTTGTTCCTGACAGCGCCCGCTAGGGACCGGAAAACGCGGTCGCATTAGGCGGTTTTGGGGCGCGATGCAAGGTTTTGCGCCGCGCCGCTCCGGCCACGCCCCGCCGAGGCGCTTCAGAGCTCGCGCAGACGCCGCAACAGGAGCGCCAGAAAGCCCCCGGGTTCCTCGATATGCGGGATATGGCCGACATCGGCGATGACGTCGAAGGACGAGGTCGGCAGGAGCCGGTGCAGGCGCTCGCCCTGCGCCAGCGGCGTGACATTGTCCTTCTCGCCCCAGATGATCGCCGTCGGCAGATCGAGCGCGCGATAGCGCACCGGCTCGACGCTGAACGAGGCTCGGTCCGGCAGCAGGAGTTCCGGCAGCCAGGCGCCATAGGCCGGCGTCGTCCCGGCGCGGCGATAGGGCTGCGACAGGGTTTCGGCGATCGCCTCGCTCGCCGCCTCCTGCCGGTGCAGCATCATGGCCAGCAGCCGGCGCGTCAGCAGCGGATTGGTGACGATCCCGGCCGAGAGCGCCTCGTTCACCACCGGCATCCGCAGCATGGCCTCGACCACAGGATTAGGCGCGGGAACAGCAGCACCGTCATCGGGCAAGCCGAGCGCGCCCGAGACGATCGCCAGGCCCTTGAGCCGCTGCGGGTAACGCATCGCCGTCTCGACCACGGGGCCGGCGCCGAAGGAATGGCCGACGAGCACGACATCGAGCAAATCCATAGCCGCGATCAGTTCCGAGAGGCGGCGCGCCTGCTCGGCGCGCGAATAGTTGCTCTTCGGATCGCGCAGCGAATAGCCGAAAGGCGGCAGATCGACCGCGATCGCCCTGTAGCCGGCCTGCCCGAGCTTGTCGGCGGCATCGAGCCAGAAGCCGCTCCAGGCGGCCGTGCCAGGCACCAGCACGACCGGCCGGCCGGTCTGCGGCCCGCGTTGCTGCACGAAGATCTGAGCGTCCGAAATCGTGACGAAGCGGCCATCGGCCGGCGGCGCGGTGGTCGAATTGGCCTCGCGCCAGGCGGCGCCGATTCGGAAACCGGCGAGAACGAGCACCGCGATCACGAGGAGCGCTGCGATCGCTTGTAGCATCAGTCCGATGAAGCGTCGCATATGTCCTCGTCACAATCGGAAGGCGCCACCGGGTGCGACAAAGCTGCCGGTCAGGTCCCCGTTCGCTTGAGCAGCCAGTCGCTGAACCGCGGCTGCAACAACGTCAGCATGCGCACCATCGGATCCTGATGGAACATGCCGCGCGGGCCGCCGAGATCGACCCAATATTCTCCGCCCACGCCAAGCTGCCCGATGGGGGCTGAACGCAGCAGGCTCTGCCCGGACTTCGCGTCGACGATCTCGAAGCTGACACCGATGCTGTTCCGATCGCCTTGCGCGCCGGCGGCGAGCTGCTTGAAGAGCCTTGCCCAATAGGGCGGGATGTTCACCGCAATGAGCGTGGCGATCACCTTGACCGGACGCGTGCCATTCAGCTCCTGCGTCAATGGCTCCGCGAAGACATGCCTGACGCGTTGATCGAATTCACGCGACAGGAACGCCTTGAATTCTGTGTCCGGAGGCATGGCGACGTCCTTGAGCGGCCCACCCGGGTTCTCGTTGTCGGGCTGCGGAATGACGACGCCCTTCGACTTGAGGAAGTCGTCCTTCATCGAAAGCCAAACGCCTTTGACCTCGGGATCGACCCGCCCCTCGATTCCGGCGAATTTGAAGCCCTGGACGAGCTCCAGGGACAGGCCGTGCTGCTGCTGGGTCGGCGTGCAGCCGACGAGCAGCACCGCTCCAGCGCCACTGAAAAACGCGCGTCGTGAAAGCATGATCGGCATCTCGGCTGGCTCTTCGGCTGCTGTTCAAACGCCCGCCCGCTTGAACAGCCAGGCCGAGAATTTCGGTTGCAACGAGATCAACATCCGCACCATCGGGTCAGGGTCGGTCACCTTCACCGTCAGCGGCCCAAGCTCGACGACGGGCACCCCCCCGAAGCCCATTTCGCGGATGTTCGGCAACCGCAGCAGGCTCTGCCCCGATCTCGCATCGACGATGTCGAAGCTCACGATGATGGTGTTTTCGTTGCCGGACTGCCCGTTCAGGAGTGTGCGCATCACCCTGGCTCCCGGCGTCGGAATATCGACGAAGTGGAGGGTAGCGACGATCCGGACGGGGCGAGTACCTTTCAGTTCTTGCGCCATCGGCCCGGCGAACGCCTTTGAAAGGCGCTCGCTGAACTGACGACCAAGAAAAGCGCGGAGCTCATCGTGTGAGAACTCCGGCACCTTCGGTTGACCGCCGGGGTTCTCATAGTCGGGCTGCGGAATGGCGATGCCTTTCGATTTGAGGAAATCCTCCTTCATCGAAAGCCAGGTGCCGCTGATGGCAGGATCGATACGTCCTTCAATCCCGGCGAATTTGAAGCTCTGGACGAGCTCCAGCGACAGAGCATGCTGTGGCTGCGTCGAGACACAGCCGACGAGCAGCGGCGCGCCCGCCAGAATGAACAACGCACGTCGTGAGATCATCGGCAGGCTCGGCAAGGGTTGTGGTGCGATCGTGCGCTGGACGATCAGCGCAGCTGGGCCATGACATAAGCTGCCCACCCGCACAACCATGCCGCGCAAGCTAGCTTCGGCATGAGCTTTCAACGGCCTCTAGCGAAACGGCTGCAACCCGCCGGGTCCGAGGCGGAACAGCATCCGGCTGACCGGATAGTCGTCCTTCATCGCGGCGATCGCTCGCAGGGCCGCCACCGCTTTCGGATCGTCGCCATCGCCGAAGGCGAGCACGCTGCGGCCCGGCATGGCGATCACCACCGTCTTCGGCAGGTCGGGGATGTCCTTCCAGGGATTCGGCAGCAGAAGCAGCGAGACATTGTAGTCCGGCGACTTGAAGTCGAAGGCCCGGAAGAGCCCGTGATCGTGGATCTCGAACCGCCTGGCCCGCCGCTCGAGATTGGCGAGCGCCGCCTCGAACACTTCAGCATCGCTCATGCCGTAGCGCCGCGCTTCTCCGACCGAGACGAAGCGGGTAATGCGCGGCAGGTCCTGCGCCGGCACGACGATGACGTCCCCGGCGAGCGGCAGATGCAGCAGCTTGCCCTCGGGGACGCCCTGCTTGCGGGCGAGCGCCGCGAACTCCTCGACATAGGAGCGGTTCTTGAGGACGGGCAGCAGCGCATCGCGGAAACGGGCGATCTCCGCCGGAGCGGGCTTGCTCGGATCGCCGCTGGCCGCGACTTGGTCGAGCTTCTGCAACAGGCTGTCGAAGCCCCGCTGCTTTCGGGCCGCATCGGGCTCCGCGTTGAGCTGGGCCGACAGTCTCGCCAGCCCGAAGCGCATCTCGGTGCCGCCGGCCATGACGACGAAGTCGCCGCCGTCGACACGCGCGCCGCTGATGCCGCTCCGCCCGCGGCTGGCCGTCTGCAGCAACTCCGCCAGCTCGGTCTCGCTGACCGGGCGCGGCTCGTTCAGCCGCGCGCGGTCCAACGCCTCTGCAGGCGCAATCAAACCCGCCAGGCACAGCAATGCCAGCAGGAACGCACGCAACACGCTGCCCATGACGCCCCCACCCCGCACGCCACAAGCCAAACTTGCACACAACCTGGGCGAGAGCAATGACGCTACGACACCCGCCTTGAACAGGCTGGCGCGCAGTGCCGGCTGCGGCTTAAGAGGGTTTACCTATCCGCTCAGGAACGCCCCAATGACCGAACCCAAGCCCGGCCCACGCATTGCCATCACCTATTGCAGCATGTGCAACTGGCTGCTCCGCTCCGCCTGGATGGCGCAGGAGCTGCTGCAAACCTTCGGCCAGGACCTCGGCGAGGTCGTGCTGATCCCGCGCACCGGCGGCATCTTCCAGATCCACTACGATGGCGAGCTGATCTGGGACCGCAGCGTCGATGGCGGCTTCCCCGACGTGAAGCAGCTCAAGCAGCGCGTGCGCGACCGGCTCGATCCCGAGCGCGACCTCGGCCATCTCGACGATCACAAGAAGAAGCTCGTGCAGAGTTAAGTCGGGGCGCGCCTGCGCTCTACTACGCCCTAACGGGCGTCATCCCGGCCGGAGCGAAGCGCAGAGCCGGGATCCATTCCTGAACCTTTGACGGAAACGCTCCGGCATGGATCCCGGGTCAAGCCCGGGATGACCCGCGTGTTTCCGAGCCAAATAGGCCAGGCGGAATCAGCTCGTTTTCAATCGTCGCCGAAAACGGGTCAGATTCCGCCGCCGCAATCGCCGGCGAGGATCTGGTCCATCGAGCGCGAGGGCTCGGCGCAGCCGGCCTCGCCGACCACCTTGGCCGGCACGCCAGCGACCGTGGTGTTGCGCGGCACCGCCGCGAGCACGACCGAGCCGGCCGCCACCCGGGCGCACTGCCCGACCTCGATATTCCCCAAAATCTTGGCGCCGGCGCCGATCAGCACGCCCTTGCGGATCTTGGGATGGCGGTCACCGCCCTGCTTGCCGGTGCCGCCGAGCGTCACGTCCTGCAGCATCGAGACATTGTCCTCGATCACCGTGGTCTCGCCGACAACGAGGCCGGTGGCATGGTCGAGGAAGACGCCCTTGCCGATCTTCGCGGCCGGGTTGATGTCGGTCTGGAACACCTCGGAGGAGCGACTCTGCAGGTAGAGCGCGAAGTCGCGCCGGTCCTGCCGCCACAGCCAATGCGCCAGGCGATGCGTCTGCAGCGCGTGGAAGCCCTTGAAATAGAGCACCGGCTCGAGCAGCCGGTAGCATGCGGGATCACGGTCGAGCACGGCGAGAACGTCGGCGCGAATGCCCTGCCCGATCTCGGGATCGGCGTCGATCGCCTCGTCGAAGGCTTGCGCGATCAATTCGGCCGGCAGGGCGCCATGGCCGAGACGCGCGGCAACGCGATGGCCGACCGCAGCCTCGAAGCTCGGCTGGTTCGCGATCGTCGCCAGGATGAAGCTCGCCATCGCCGGTTCGCTCGCGATCGCCTGCTCGGCCTCGTTGCGCAGGCGCGACCAGACCGGATCGAGCCGGTCGAGGCCGGTGGCGGGATCGCGGATCTCGATGTTCGGGCGCCCGGATGGCATGGCGTTCTCCGCTGCGGTTCGCTCGTAGATCAATCTGGCACGACAGGAGCGCGCCAGAGCACGTGGTGCCGCCTTCTAGCTGAATCAAGCAGCGAAGAACAAGAATCGATTTGCGAGATAAGTGCCGCAAGCTGTTGTCGGAGAATAATATTCTACCTGAGGAGAACGTTATTCTACGGCCGGCGGGCCAGGAACTCGACGACGGCCTGCTTGTGCGTGCGATCGCCCACTGCGAGATTATGATCGCGCCCTTCGATGGCAAAGCTTTCGGCACCTGGAACAAGCGCCGCCAGCTCCGGGCCGGAGCCGGAGACGTCGTCCTTCGTCCCGACGCTGACCAGGGTCGGCACGGCGATCTTGCCGACCTCCTCCTTGCTCAGCGTCTGGCGCGTGCCGCGTATGCAGGCCGCGAGGGCCCTGAGGTCGCTGCCGGTGTTCTCGGCGAAGGCGCGGAACATGCGCTGCATCGGGTCGGTCAGGTCGGCGAGCGAGGGCGCCTCCATCGCGTCCGCAATGCCCAGCGGCAGGCCGACGCCCTCGACCAGATGGATGCCCAGGCCCCCCAGCAGCAGCGAGCGCACGCGTTCGGGATGGGCGAGCGTCAGATGCGAGGAGATCCGCGCGCCCATCGAATAGCCCATGATGTCGGCGCGCTCGATCGAGAGATGGTCCATCAGCCGGCGCGCATCCTCGGCCATGATGTTCGAGTGATAGGCCTCGGGGTCGTAGAGCTTCTGGCTGCGGCCATGGCCGCGATTGTCGTAGAGCACGACGCGCCGGCCGGCATGGGTCAGCGTCTTCGTCCACTGCGTATTGACCCAGTTCACCGCATGGCTCGAGGCGAAGCCGTGGATCAGCACGATCGGGTCGCCGCTGCCCTCCCCGGTCGGGGCGAGGTCGAGATAGGCGATGCTCACGCCGTCGGAATCGAATGTCTGCATGGCCCTGTCGCCGGCTGCTCTGGTCTTCGGGCAGGTCTGCCATGATAGCGGAGCTTTGGGTAGCATCCTCTCACATGGGTACTGGTCGTCCCGGGCGGCCGAAGGAAGACCCGGGACCCATGCCCGAACCTTCATTGGACAGGCTCCGGCATGGATCCCGGATCTTCGCTTCGCTCCGTCCGGGATGACTCGCGCAAGTTGATGAGGAAGGCCCGCCCCTTTCCGCAACGCCGCGCGCCGCTTATGACGGACCCATGAGCGAGCAAGCCCAACCTTCGGCCGGCGGCCGTATCGAACTGGTCGATCTGGCCCGCGGCATCGCGCTGCTCGCGATGTTCGTCTACCACTTCGCCTATGATCTCTCCTATTTCCGGCTGATCCGGGTCGATGTCGTCACCGATCCGGCCTGGCGCGCTTTCGCGCGGACGATCGCCGGCTCCTTCCTGGTGATCGTCGGCTTCAGCCTGGTGCTGGCGACACAAAAGGGCTTCGACCGCGGCAATTACCTGCGTCGTGTCGCCCTGATCGCCTGTGCGGCGGTGCTGGTCACCTCGGCGACCTGGTTCGCCCTGCCGGACGTCTTCATCTTCTTCGGCATCCTGCATCATATCGCGCTGGCGAGCGTGCTGGCCCTGCCCTTCCTGTTCCTGCCGACGGCCGTGATCGCGCTCGCGGCGGTCATCGTCTTCGCCCTGCCCTTCATCCTGGGCGACGGTGTCTTCACGCAGGACTGGCTCTCCTTCCTCGGCTTCGGTCCCTGGCCGATCACCGCCGATTTCGTCCCGGTCTTCCCCTGGTTCGGCTGCGTGCTCGCCGGCATGGCGCTGGCGCGGATCGTCCTCCCGAGAGCGCAGGAGAGCGGTTGGGCGCGCTGGCAGCCGGGCTCAGCCCCAGCCAAGCTCGTCGCCTTCGGCGGCCGCAACAGCCTCTTCGTCTACCTCGTCCACCAGCCGCTCTTCATCGGCGCGCTGTTCCTGTTCGTGCAGGCGACCGGACAGATGGCTGCTCCGAGGCTGCCTGATGCGGAGGCCGCGCCCTTCCTGACCGCCTGCCAGCGCGCCTGCACCGGGAACGGCTCGCCGAAGGAGATTTGCGAGCGCATCTGCTCCTGCTCGATGGACGGGCTCAAGCAGGCCAATCTCTGGGTCAAGGTGCTCGCCGACGCGCTCAGCCCGGCCGAAACCGAGCAGGCCCACGAGATCGGCATGACCTGCGCCCGTCGTTCCCGGTGACATTGCCGCGGGCAGCGGCGACAGGTCACGCCGGCATCGGCATTGTTCTGCTTCGCGCATACTGGCGCGCGGCAGGCCGAGCGACTATCGTGCCGCCGAATTTGCAAGGACGAGAACCATGGCCGATCACGGCACCCCGCATTTCCACAACGATCCCGGCGTCGCCGTGATCCATGTCGGCGCGCGCGAGTTCATGTGCATCGGCGCCAAGCCGCCCTTCGACCACCCGCATGTCTTCCTCGACATGGGCTCGGACGACGAGATCGTCTGCCCCTATTGCTCGACGCTGTTCAAATACGAGCCGTCGGTCGGCCACGGCCATTGCAAGCCGGCCGAGTGCGAATACCACGACACCGCCGCTAAAGCGGCGTGAGGACATCCCGCCGGGGGCGCGGCGGGACATGACATCGTGGCCACTCTCCCGATCCTCATCGCGGGCGCCGGCATCGGCGGCTTGACCGCCGCGATCGCGCTCGCCCGCCGCGGCGTTCCCGTCGCCATCGCCGAGAAGCGCACGCGCTTCGACGAGGCCGGCGCCGGCATCCAGGTCTCGCCCAATGCCGGGCGCGTGCTCGAATCGCTCGATCTCGGCCTCGCCTTGCGCCGCGCCGCGATTCGCCCCGAGGCGCTGGCGATCGGCCATTGGAGCGGCGGCAAGCCGCTGCTCGCCATGCCCTTCGCCCCGCCGGTCGAGGGCGCGACGCCCTCGCGCTCGCTGAAGCGGGCCGACCTGCACCAGCTCCTGCTCGATTCGGCCAGGACCCTGCCGAACATCCGCTGGATCATCGGCCGCGGCCTCGTCGATGCCCACGAGACCGATACCGGCGTCACCGTCACCCTCGCCAGCGAGAGCGGCGGGACCGAGACGGTCGAGGCGCTGGCCCTGATCGGTGCCGACGGGCTCTGGTCGCGCGCCCGTGCCCTTGTCGGCGATACGACCGAGCCCGGCTTCACCGGCTGGGAGGCCTGGCGCTCGTTGATCCCGGCCGAGGGTCTGCCGGAGGCGCTGCGCCGCCCGGCGGTGGCGCTGCATCTCGGCCGCGCCCGCCATGCGGTGCATTACCCCGTCTCCGGCGGCAAGGAGATCAACCTCGTCCTGATCCGCGCCGCCCGCGAGGCACATCCCGGCTGGTCGCGTGAGGGCGAGTCCTCGCAACTGACCGAGATCGCCGCCAGTGCCGGCTCAGGCCTGCGCGACCTGATCGAGCGCGCTCCCAACTGGCGAATCTGGTCGCTCTACGACCGTGCGCCCGCAAAAATGGCGAAGGGCCGCATCGCTTTGCTCGGCGACGCCGCCCACCCGATCCTGCCCTTCCTCGCCCAGGGCGCAGCGCTCGCGATCGAAGACGCCGCCGTGCTGGCGCATGAGCTTGCCACGGGGCTGGCGAACGAGGGGGCGTCCTCCGTGCCGGCAGCGCTGGCAGCCTATGCCAGGGCGCGCGGCGAGCGCGCGGCACGGGTCCAGCAGGCCAGCCGCAAGAATGGCGAGGCCTATCATCTCGGCCGGCCCTGGAGCTTTGCCCGCGACTTCGCCATGCGCCGCATGGGCCCCGACGGCATGCGCCGGCGCCATGCCTGGATCTATGACTGGCGCGCGCCGTCCTGACGAAATCGTCATCGCCCGGGCTCGCCCGATCTCGTCAACGCCGCATTCGCTTCCTAGATTGTCGTCGGGTGACGCGAAACGAAACGAGCCAATGATCCGTATCGACCTCAACAACGCCGCCAGCGCCAGGCTGGTCCGCTTGCCCCGCTGGGCGAGCTGGCTTGTCATGGCCGGTGCTTTTGCCATCGGCGTGCTGCTCTTCCTGGTCGCGGCCAGCCTGGCCTTGATCCTGGTGCCGGTCGTGATCGTCGGCGGTGCCTTCGCCGCCTGGCAGATGCGCCGCCGCATGCGCGCCGCAGGCATCGATCCGCAGAACCCGTTCGAGCGACGGCAGCCCGAGACCGCCCGCGGCGAGATCGTCGACGCCGAATATCGGGTGATCGAGCCCGGCGAGCGACGTTAATCCGCTGATCTAGGCATCGGCGCGGGCCGCGAGCTCTGCCCGCAGCCGGGCGTTCTCCACCTCCAGCTCTTCCAGCCGCTGCCGCACCGGCGCGAGCGCCGGTGCCAGTTCGGCCTCGCTGAAGCGCGGCGTGATGTGCTGTGGGCAATTCCAGTCGAAGGCCTCGACCTTGATGGTGACGCCGCGCTCCGGCACCGCACGGCAGCCCGGCACGATCAGGCGCCGAGCCAGTTCCGGCTCGGCGGCGAGATCATGAAACTGCGCCCGGCCGAAGATCTTCAGCCGTGCCCGGTGGCCGTAATCCATCAGGAACAGGCAGAGCCGATCGTCGGCCGTGAGATTGCCGAGGCTGAGATATTGCCGGTTCCCGCGCAGATCGGCGAAGCCGAGCGTCGTCTCGTCGAGCACACGCAGGAAGCCGGCCGGCCCGCCGCGATGCTGCAGATAGGGCCAGCCGGTCTCCGACACGCTCGCGAGGTAGAAGGAATCGCGGGCCGCGATGAAGCCAGCCTCGGCCTCGCCGAGCCGGTCATTATGCGGCTCGCCCTCTTCCTGCCTGGCATAGGCGCGCCGGCTGCCCTGCGCCTCCTGCGCCGCCTTCACGGCCGGCGTCGTCGCGATCTCGAGGAAACGGTGGGTCATCTCATGGCCTCCGCCCGATCAAATGACCATTTCACCAATAAGTCGCAATCACTGCCGTCAGCAGTTCAGAATTCCAGCTGGTGCAACAATCTATATCACGCCCCGAACCGCACCAGCACGACGCCCGCCACCGCACAGGCGGCTAGCATTGGAACCATGCCGAGCTTGAAGCGCAGCAGCGCGATCATCGCAGCGGCAGTGAGCGCGCCGGCCCGCCAGTCGAGCGAGGCCAGCACCGGCAGGTCGGGCGCCAGCGGTCCGAGAATGACCGGCTGCACGGTCCGGAACAGCACATGCAGGCCGAACCAGAGCGCCAGATTGGCGATGACGCCGACGACCGCCGCCGTGATCGCGGTCAGCGCCGCCGAGAGCGCCCTGTTGCCGCGCAAGGCTTCGATGTAGGGCGCGCCGAGGAAGATCCAGAGGAAGCAGGGCGCGAAGGTGACCCAGACCGTCAGCAAACCACCGAGGCTCCCGGCGACGAGCGGGTCGAGCCCACCATGCCCGCGCCAGGCGGCAAGGAAGCCGGTGAACTGCAGCACCAGGATCAGCGGCCCCGGCGTCGTCTCGGCGAGGCCGAGGCCGTCGACCATCTCGCCGGCGACGAGCCAGCCATAGGTCTCGACCGCCGCCTGCGCGACATAGGCCAGCACGGCATAGGCGCCGCCGAAGGTGACGACCGCCATGGCGCTGAAGAAGGCGCCGATCTGGGTGAAGACGTTGCCGGCGTCGAGCAGTGCCCAGAGCAGCACGACCGGCCCGAGCCAGAGCGGCAGCCAGACCGCCAGCACCTTGAACGCTTTCCCCGCCGAGGGCTCGGCATGGCCGAGTTCGCCGCGCTCGAACATCAGGTCGACCACGCCCTTGAACTCCGGCGCACCGTCCTTGCCGGCATGCCCGCCACCGCCGAACAAGGCCGGCGCCCAGTGATTGCCGAGCCAGCCGACCAGCCCGGCGCAGAAAATCACCAGCGGGAACGGCGCCTTGAACAGGAAGAGCGCGAGAAAGGCAGCGATCGCGATCGCGACCATCGCGCGGTTCTTCAAGGCTCGCCGGCTGATCCTGAGGCCGGCTTCGACGACGATGGCGAGCACGGCCGCCTTGACGCCGAAGAAGATCGCGTCGACCAGAGGCACCTGGCGGTAGAGCACATAGAGCAGCGAGAGCCCCCACATCACCAGCGCGCCAGGCAGGATGAAGAGCAGGCCGGCGATCAGCCCGCCTGCCGTGCGGTGCATCAGCCAGCCGATATAGGTGGCGAGCTGCTGCGCCTCGGGGCCCGGCAGCAGCATGCAATAGTTGAGCGCATGCAGGAACCGGCGCTCGCCGATCCAGCGGCGCTCGTCGACCAGCTCCTTGTGCATCAGCGCGATCTGCCCGGCCGGCCCGCCGAAGGAGAGCAGGCCGATCTTGAGCCAGACCCGCATCGCCTCGGCGAGAGTCGGCGTAACGGGGGCGGCTGTCGCCGCCCCCTCGTTCGTTGCGGCCGTCATCGTCCGGTCCTCAGTTCTTCACCGGCACGGACGGCCAGTTGTGGGTTTCCTCGCTCGCGTCGCGGCACCAGCGATAGAAGGCGTCGTAGAGCAGCATGCCGGCCTCGAGCTGTGCCAGATCGTCGCGATACATCCGTGACAGGCCGAGCGAGGCGGCCAGGAACCCTGCCGCCTGCGGCACGAGGTCGAGCCGGGCGGTGTCGGCCGCCCGCACGATGGTCGCGAGCTGGTCGAGCGCCGGCGAGGCCAGCCCGAATTCCTCGATCATCGTGTCGAAGCTGCAGCGCTCGCCGCGATGGCTCCAGAACACGCCGTCAATGTCGAACGGCGTCGCCCCGAAGCGGTCGGCGACATCAGGCACCTCCGAGGCCGAGACGAAGAGGAAGATCGCGTTGCGGTCGATGAAGCGGCGGATCAGCCAGGGACAGGCGATGCGGTCGACTTTGGGCCGCGCGCGCGTCACCCAGAGGGTGCGCCCGCTGGCGTCGCGCTTCGGCAGCTTGCCGGTCTCGACCAGCAGCCCGCCCGCCTCGCGCCAGGCTTCGAAGCCACCGGCGAGGTTCTCCGCCTCGACGCCTTCATGGCGCAGCCAGGCGGCGACGCCCTCGCTGAGCTTCTGCCCGCGCTGGCAGATGACGACGACCTTGCGGCCGGCATAGGCGGAGGCCCAGGCGGCGACGTCGCGATGGCTGCGCCGTTCCGAGGCCGGCAGCAGGCGCGGATCGGCAGCGACATCCTCGTCGATGCGGACATCGACCAAAGTCGGCGCATCGGGCAGGCCGACGAGCCGGGACAATTGCGCAGGTGTGATCTGGATGTTGGAAGACATAAGCGTCCATCCTTGAGCTAAGGAGAGTGGACGCGATCCTTGGGCTGACGCCTCACGGGGCGGTCGCGATAAGCCCCTGTGGGGAGTTTAGACCACCGGGCCTGTGCGGCGTCAACGGCTATCCGACCGTTCGGCCAGGGGCAGTCTGTGCAGGACCTGTACAGGCGGCCAGGAGACGCAATCGACGCCATCGAAGGTCAGCTCGAACGCATCGACCGATCGTGAAGTAAAGTTCAGCGCATCGGCACGCTTCGAAGCCGGAATCGCCACTGCGACCGTCAGGTGCGGCTTCCAATGCTCCGGAGCATAGTGGGGGTCGCAGGGCGGAGCCTCCCGCTCCAGCGCCGCATGTAGCCGGCCGTGCAAATCGAGCAGGCGCTGATCGCGCCGTGGTGCCAGCCAGAGCACGAGCGGATCGGTATCGAAGAAAGCGATCCGCTCGAACGATAACGAGATCGCGGTCTCGCCCTTGAACACCGCCATGCCCTTCCGGAGCACGGAAGGTTCGATCATTGAATAGCGCACCAGTGTGAGATGCGGCCGATAGCCGAGCGCCCGGATCGATGGGGCGTCTTCCAGGCCCGAGGCCTCGTCGACCTGGTCCCAAAAGGGCTTGGCAGCAGAACCCGCGCACAAGGTGACGCCCAGCATGACGCCCTCTCCAGCTTCGATCGAACGGCAGCCCGCCGGCCGGATCAATCGATCCGGCTGACCAGCAGCTTGTCGATCCGCCGGCCGTCGAGATCGACCACCTCGAAGCGCCAATGGCCCTTCTCGAAGCTCTCGCCGACATTGGGCAGCCGGTTCATCTCGGCTAGCACGAAGCCGGCGACGGTCTGGTAGTCGGCACCGCGCGGCACATGGATGCCGAGTTCATGCGAGAATTCGTCGACCTGCATCCAGCCGGCGACCAGGAAGGAGCCGTCGGCGCGGGGGACGATCGCCGGCTCCTCCTCGTCATCGTCCTGGAAGGCGCCGGTGATCGCTTCGAGCACGTCGCTCGAGGTGATGATGCCCTCGAAATGGCCGTATTCGTCGAAGACCAGCGCCATATGGACATGGGTGGCGCGGATCGCCCGCAGCACGTCGAGCGCTCCGGTGGTGTCGAGCACGACCGGCGCCTCGCGGACCAGGCTGCGCAACTCGATCTTGTCGTCGGCGAGAGCCTCGAACAGCTCCTTCATCTCGATGATGCCGATGATCGAATCGGCCTCGCCGTCCTGCACCGGCAAGCGATTGCGCTTGGTCGCGCGGATCTGCTCGCGGATCTCGTCGAGCGTGTCGGAGAGGTCGATCACCTCGACCTCGCGGCGCGGCGTCATCAGCGCCCGCGCCGAGCGGTCGGCCAGGCGCATCACGCCCGAGATCATCTCGCGTTCGTCACGCTCCAGCACGCCGGCGTTCTCGGCCTCGGCGATGATGGTGCGGACCTCCTCCTCGGTGACAGTCTCTTCAGCCTCGCCCTTCTGGCCAAGCAGCGCCAGCACCAGCTTGCCGGACGCGTCGAGCAGCCAGACCAGGGGCGCAGCAATCTTGGCCAGGACCACCATGGTCGGCGCAACGCGCGCGGCGACCCGTTCGGCATCACGCAGGGCGATCTGCTTTGGCACCAGCTCGCCGACGATCAGCGAGAGATAGGTGATGAGGACGACGACCGTGCCGACGCCCAGCGCATCGGCCGCGGCATTCGAAAAGCCGTGGGTGCCCAGCCATTCCGACAGGCGCGCGCCGAGCGTCGCGCCGGAGAAGGCGCCGGAGAGCACACCGACCAGCGTGATGCCGATCTGCACTGTCGAGAGGAAGCGGCCCGGATTCTCGGCCAGCCGGAGCGCCATCGCCGCCCCCTTGCTGCCCTGGTCGCTGAGAACCTTCAACCGTGCCGGCCGGGACGAGACCACTGCGAGTTCGGACATGGACAGCACACCGTTGATGACGGTGAGGACGATGACGATCAGGATCTCGGTTAACAAAACCGGCTCGGGAGCTGCAGAACCGCACTCGCTATCGGTCTGCTTCTTTGCCGCTTATAACGCATTGACGGCCGAACGCGATGGGAGAAGAGGATGACCCAGGACGATTCCCGGCAATTTGCTCCCGCAGCCCAGCGGAACCGCGAGCCGATCCTCGCGGTGCTGCGCGAGGTACTGCCGGCGCAGGGCCTCGTTCTGGAGGTCGCCAGCGGCTCCGGTGAGCACGCCGTCCACTTCGCCGCCGCCTTCCCGAACCTGACCTTCCAGCCGAGCGATCCCGACCAGGCCGCACTCGCCAGCATCGACGCCTGGGTGCGCGAGAGCGCCCTGCCCAATCTGCGCCCCGCCATCCGCCTCGATGCGATCGCAACGCGCTGGCCCGTCGAGGCTGCTGACGCGATCCTGTGCATCAACATGATCCACATCTCGCCCTGGGCGGCGACGGAGGGACTGATCCGGCAGGCGGCGCAGCTTCTGCCGGTTGGCGGGCCGCTCTATCTCTATGGCCCCTATCGCCAGAGCGACGTACCGCTGGCGCCGAGCAATGCCGTGTTCGACGACAGCCTGCGCCGCCGCAATCCGAAATGGGGACTGCGCGAACTCGAAGCCGTCGCCGCATTGGCTGAAGCCGCCGGCTTCAATGGCCCTGAGGTAACGGCGATGCCAGCGAACAATCTCAGCGTGGTGTTCCGGAAGGCCTGAGCGCTCAGCCCCCGTCGCAGCTCGTCTCCTGCGTCGCGCAGATGCGGTTGACCCAGGCGCGGAAGCGGCCGGCTTCGGCTCCCGCCTTCGCAGCCGGCTTGATCTCCAGTCCGGATAGGACTTCGCTGCCTGCCGGCAAGCCGTAGTCGACCAGCACCCATTTGCCGCTGCAGCCGAGCAGGCGCGCATTCTGCAGGAAAGCGTCGCCGTCGAAGCTCATTCCATCCTGGCCTGACAGCACCGCCGGCGCCTTGCCATCTGGCCGCTGCCGGCCGGCGGCAGCCTGCGACTTCACCGTCAGCTTGCGCCCGCTCACCCAGCCCGAGCCCTTGAACATCGGCCGTGGCGCGGCTTCGGTGAGCATCTCGTTGTCGCGAGCCCTGGCGATTCTGAACCAGCCATTGGCGCCAGCCGAGACCTCGACCTCGACCATGGCGCGCACCGGCGGATCGTCGCCACTGAGCTTCACCGGCGGCAATGTCCCGACCACCTTATGATTGGTGCCGGGGCCAGCGCGGACATTGAGCCCCTCCGGATCGGTCTCGCTGACGAAGGCGCCGAAGGAACAGGCGACCTGCCCGGACGGCGCCGGCGCGATCGTCTCGGATTGCGCCCACGCGGCCGGTGCCGCCAGCAGCAGGGTCATCGTCAACCCGAAGGCAAAAACCTCACGAGGCGGCATTGACCAGCACATAGTAGAAGGCCCCCGGCGTCCCGATCGCCTTGAGGAAGGTCGGAAAGCGGTTCTTCGGAACGGTCTGGCAGCCGGCCGACCACGTGTTGGGCTCCAGCACATTGTCCGCCCCACCGCGGTGAATGTACATGCTGGTCCCCGCCCCTTTTGGGTCGATCCGGCTCTTGTCGTCCTGGGTGAAGCGGCCGTCGCCATCGGTATCGCGCTCGGCGACCTGCGTCGTCTTCACCTGGAAGGCTCGGTCGCCGAGATAGCCGCCCTTCTTCTCGAAATACTGGTAGGTGCCTTCGGTCAGGCGGCCGGCATCCTTGATGCCGTCCTTGTTGACGTCGACACCGTCGGCCTTGCTGAACTTGACGCCCTTGTAGCGCTTGTCGCCGCTGCCGGCGCGTTGCGAATACTGGGCGCCCGGCTCTGTGCAGATCGGGAAGCTCGACAGCTCGCGGAAGCGCCCGGTCCGGCGCATCACCACGACGAGGTCGTCATAGGAGCCCTTGCCGTGATTGGCGATCGTGCTGCTCTCCTTGCGCAGGGCCAGCAGGACGATGCGGCCGAATCTCTGGTCGAAGCGCGCCTCGGTCGAACCGAAGCGCCAGAAGATCGCCGAATAGGAATCGAAGGCCTGCTTCTGCGTGCGGAACTGCGGGCGATCGGCCGAAGGCCGGCGGAAGCGGACATCGAGAATCTCGCCGTAGAAGGCACGCCATTCCCTGAGTGCCCGCAGGCGCATTTCGCCGGCCGGGCTGAGATTGACCTCGACGACGCGCCAGAAGAAGTCCTGCAGCCCCGGTGGTACCGCGGCAACGATGTCGCGCCATTGCGAGAAGGCAATGACGCGATCCTGGCGCAGGCAGCGGTCGAATTGCCGGGCGAAATTGGCGAAATCGAGCTCGGCGAGATCGGGGCGGCGCGCGCTCATGCCTCGCCGTCCGGTCGTTGGAATGGGCGCATCGAACCCTCCGCGGCTGCCTTATCCGGGCGACCATACGGCAACGCCGCCCGAAGGTCAGGCGGCGTGCGACCGGTCTCTCGGCAGCTTGCGGCGGTCTGAGGGCTTTTCGCTAGAACATTTTCGAGCGAAGTGGGCTCCGGTTCGCGTGAAGAAAATGCGATAGACCAGAGACTCAGAGCACCATCGGCAGCACGAAGAAGCCGCCGATCACGACCACGGCCAACGCCAATGCCGTCATCGGCAGGTGCTTCTCGATGAAGATGCGGATGTCGTCGCCGTAATAGCGCAACGCCACCGCGATCATGGCGAAGAAGGTGACGCGCGAGATCACCATGCCGACCGTGAACTTCCAGATGTCGAAATGCAGGAAGCCGGACATGATCGTGACGATCTTGAACGGGATCGGGGTCAGGCCCTTGGTCAGCAGCACCCAGAACCAGTAGTCCTGTGAGGTGTGGATCAGGTGAGCGGCTTTCTCCTGCAGGCCGTAGAGGCCGATCAGCCAGGCGCCGACCGACTCATAGAGCAGCGCGCCGATCGCATAGCCGAGATAGCCGCCGGTGACGGCGCCGAGCGAGCACACGCCGGCATAGACCCAGGCGCGGTCGGGCCGTGCGATGCACATCGGAATCAGCAGCGGGAGCGGCGGCAGCGGGCTCACCGAGCTTTCGACGAAGGTGATGGCGAAGAGCAGCCAGGGCGCGGCAGGGTGGGACGCGTAGGAAACGCACCAGTCGTAAGCACGCTTGAGCATGAAAGGGAAACCGTTCCTCGGTTCTCGCGCCGGTTGCAGGGCTGCCCTGCGTCCTATGCATTAATTCAATTGTCGCGATCAGGCCACTAATCTCTTGGGCTAGTGTGAATTGCGTAGGCGAGCGTCAATTGCGCGACGCTTTCGTGACGAGATTGCGGGAACGGCTCAGGCGAGCCGCTCCAGCGCCTCCGCGATCTTGAGCTTGCGGGCTTCGGCCGCCGCCTTGCGCTCACGGTTCTCCTCGACGATCTCCTCCGGCGCACGCGCCATGAAGTCGGGATTGCCGAGCTTGCGCTCGACCGCGGCGATGTCCTGGTCGAGCTTGGCGAGCTCCTTGTTGAGACGCGCCCGCTCGGCGTCGAGATCGATGATCCCGGCCAGCGGCAGCGCTGCGACCTCGCCGCGCACGATGATCTGGGCCGACTGGCCGGGAGCCTCGTCGGCGAACTCGATCGCGGAGAGCCGCGCCAGCCGCTCGATCATCGGCGCCCAGGCCTCGACAGCAGCCTTCGTCGCAGCACTCGCCTTGACCAGCACCAGCGGCACCTGAGTCCCGCCCGGCACATTGGTCTCCGAGCGGATCGAGCGGATGTCCGAGATGAGATCGACGACGAAGCCGATCTCGGCCTCCGCCTTCTCGTCGACGAGCGCCGACAGCTCCGGCCAGCGCGTCAGGCAGACCAAACCCGCCTCCCCGGCCGGAACGGTGCGGGCTGCGCCGGCATTGGCCTTCTGCGCCCAGAGCTCCTCGGTCAGGAACGGCATGAACGGGTGCAGCAGCTGGCAGATCAGGTCGATGACATGGGCCACCGTCGCCTGCGTCTCCGCCCTTGCCGCGGTGCCAGCGGCGTCGAGCTCCTCGGCCTGCAGCACCGGCTTCGACAGTTCGAGATACCAGTCGCAGAACTGGCCCCAGACGAAGCGATAGGCTGAATCCGCCGCCTCGTTGAACTTGAAGCTCTCGATACCGGCAGCGACGGCCTCTGCTGTGCGCGCCGCCTCGGACAGTATCCAGCGGTTCAGCGGCAGCTTGGCTGCAGTGGGATCGAAGCCTTCCGCCCGCAGGCAGCCATTGATCTCGGCGAAGCGGGCCGCATTCCAGATCTTGGTCGCGAAGTTGCGGTAGCCCTCGACGCGCGAGGTCGCGAGCTTGATGTCGCGCCCCTGCGCCGCCATCGCCGCAAAAGTGAAGCGCAGTGCATCGGCGCCATAGGTGTCGATGAGCACGAGCGGGTCGATGACGTTGCCCTTCGACTTCGACATCTTCGCGCCCTTCTCGTCGCGAACCATCGCGTGGAGATAGATGTCGCGGAACGGCACCTCGTCCATGAAGTTGAGGCCCATCATCATCATCCGGGCGACCCAGAAGAAAATGATGTCGAAGCCGGTGACCAGCGTCGCGGTCGGGTAGTAGCGCTTCAGCTCCGGCGTCTCCTCGGGCCAGCCCAGCGTCGAGAACGGCCACAGCGCCGAGGAGAACCAGGTGTCGAGCACGTCCTCGTCGCGCTTGAGCTCGACCGGCCCGCCGTAATGGCCAAGCGCCAGCGCCTGCGCCGCTGCTTCCGACTCGGCGACGAAGCATTCGCCATCCGGCCCATACCAGGCCGGAATCTGGTGGCCCCACCAGAGCTGGCGCGAGACGCACCAGGGCTCGATGTTCTCGAGCCAGTCATTATAGGTCTTGGTCCAGCTTTCCGGCGTGATCCGGGTCTTGCCGTCGCGGACGGCGGCGAGCGCGCGCTGCGCCAGCGGCTGGACGTCGACATACCACTGGTCGGTCAGCCAGGGCTCGATCACCACGTCCGAGCGGTCGCCATGCGGCACGGTGTGGGTGTTCGGCTCGACCTTGCGCAGCAGCCCGCGCGCCGCCATCAGCCCGACCACGGCCTTGCGCGCGGCGAAGCGGTCGAAGCCATGCAACGCCAGCGTCTCGGCTTCGGGGGCAGCGCCCTCCAGGAAGTCGGCATTGTCCTGAATCAGGATGCGAGCTTCGCCGTCCAGGATATTGACGACCCTGAGCGAATTGCGCTTGCCGACATCGAAGTCGTTGAAGTCGTGCGCCGGCGTGATCTTGACCGCGCCGGTGCCCTTCTCCGGATCGGCATAGTCATCGCCGAAGATCGGAATGACGCGCTTGACCAGCGGCAGGACGGCGTTCTTGCCGATCAGCCCCTTGAGCTTGTCGTTCTCAGGGTGCACCGCGACGCCGGTGTCGCCCAGCATCGTCTCCGGCCGGGTCGTCGCGACGGTGATGTAGGTCGAAGCATCCTCCGGATCGTAGGCGGCGCCTTCGATCGGGTAGTCGAAATAATAGAGATGGCCGTTCGGGTCCTTGGCCAGGGCCTTCTCCAGCTTGCCGGCGTCGAACGCGTCTTCGCCGCCACGCTGCCATTTGAACGAGCCGGTCTTCTCGATCTGCAGCACCTCGATGTCCGAGATCGCCGTCTGGAACTTCGGATCCCAGTTCACCAGTCGCTTGGCACGGTAGATCAGCCCCTGCTTGTGCAGGCCGACGAAGACCTTGAGAACGGCGGCCGAGAGCCCCTCGTCCATGGTGAAGCGCTCGCGCGACCAGTCGCAGGAAGCGCCGAGACGCTTCAATTGGTTGACGATCGTCCCGCCCGACTCGTCCTTCCACTTCCAGACCTCAGCCAGGAAGGCCTCGCGGCCCATCGTCCGGCGATCGGTCTTGTTCTCGGCCGCGAGCTTGCGCTCGACCACCATCTGCGTCGCGATGCCGGCATGGTCGGTGCCGGGCTGCCAGAGCACGTCCTTGCCGCGCAGGCGCTCGAAGCGGCAGAGCAGGTCCTGCAGCGTGTTGTTGAGCGCATGGCCCATATGAAGCGAGCCGGTGACGTTCGGCGGCGGGATCACGATGCAATAGGGCTCGGCCCCGGGCACCGCGCCCCGGCCCGCCTTGAAGGCGTCCGCCTCCTCCCAGGCCTTGCTGATACGCGCCTCGACCGAGGCCGGCTCGAATGTCTTGTCCATCATCGCTCTGCTCGAACGCCAAACGGCCGGGGAGCCTGCCCCGGCCGCGAAAACGAAAGCCAAAAGGTCTGCGGCCTTAAGAGCGCACGGATGGGCGTCCCGTCAACGATTTCGATGCATGACGGCCCTGTGAGTGCTCAGGCGGCGCTCGACTGCAGGAACCACAGCGCCTTGTCGAGGCTCTGCGAATAGGCGGTGAGCAGGTCGGCCGTGCCGGCATCCCCTGCCTCGTCTGTCTTGTCGATCGCCTCGCGAACGCTGTTCGCCGCGCCGGCATAGCGCTCGATCAGGGCGTCGAGATGGTCCTTCACCGCGACAATGTCCGTCGGATAGGGCTTGAGGCCGCTGCCGGACGCGACCGTCTGGGCAGTGCCGAGCGCCGTGCCGCCGAGCTGGGCCACGCGTTCCGCGACTGCGTCGACATGTTCGTCGAGCTCCTTGCGAAAGCCGTCGAGCATCAGATGCACGCCGATGAATCCCGGGCCCTTCAAGTTCCAGTGCGCCTGCTTGGTAGCGAGCGCCAGGTCGATTCCGTCCTGCAGGCGCTCGTTCAGAATGGCGATCACTTCGTTCTTGGCGTTCGACGGCAGGTCGATCCGCGAGGTGGGCTTCTTCATGACGGGACACTCCGGAACGGGCGCTCATGCTTGGCGCCGCACGTCCTCTCGAACGCGGATGCCGTGCAAGCGTTCCGCGGGAACCGTCTGGCCTGACGCCGGTTGGAAGAAGACCGCACAAGGAGGCCCCAATGACCAGGAAGACCGACCAGGACCGCGCCTGGGAGCTGATCGAAGAAATCGGCCTGTGCATGCTCGTCAGCCATGACGGCCATGGCGACGAGCTGCGCGCTCGCCCGATGAGCGCCCATGCGCGCCGCGACGAGGATGCGATCTATTTTCTCACCGATCTGCGCGCGCACAAGGACGACGAGATCGAGATCAATGAGAACATCTGTCTCTGCTTCGCCGACAACGGCTCTTACAAATATGTCTCGGTCACCGGCACCGCGAACATGCTCGATGATCGGGCTCGTGTCGCCGAGCTTTGGTCGACCGCGGCGCGCGCCTTCTGGGACAGCAAGGATGACCCCAACATCCGCGTGCTCAAGGTCCGCCCGGCCATGGCCGAATTCTGGGACAGCCCCGGCAAGATCGTGACGACGGTGAAGATGGCGGCCGCCGCAGTCACCGGCTCGCGGCCGGATCTCGGCAGCAACCGCAAAGTCCTGCTCTGAGGGGGAAACGATGCGACTTCTCGTCCATCTCGTCGGCGCCTGGGTCGCTTCGGAGGCGGCCTCAGGCCGCTATCCTCGCCCATTATCGCTCGGAATGCAGCTGCTGGTCTCGCGGCTCGGACCGCAGACCGCACTGATGGCGCTCGCCGGCTACGCCATCCAGAGCCTCAACGAAGGCGGGGCGTTCAGGCCGCCCCGGGCGCAGCGCCGGCATCGGCGCCGCTAGATCCTCTCAGCGTCGCCCACCGCGGGCGACGCGCTCGATCTCGGCCCGGACCAGCCGCTCGACCATGGCTGGCAGGTTGTCGTCGAGCCAGGTCTTCAGCATCGGCTTCAGCATATCCTTGACCAGGTCCTCCAGCGTGCGCGCATTGTTGCTGAGCACGGTGTTGGCGAGCGCGCCGAAGGCGTTATGCACGGCGGCGCCGGTCTGGTCGGAAATCAGCGCTGCCATGTCCATCGGCACCGCCGGCGGCGGAGCTGGAGGCGGCACATAGGCCTGTGGCTGGGCGCGCGGCGGCTCGGGTTCGGGCTCCGGCAGCGCCGCGGCCTGCGGCTCGGCGAAGTCGACATCATCGGCCGGAGCTTCAGCAGGCGGCACCTCGACGGGCGCAGCGGGCTGCTCCTCGACGCGTTCCGCCTCGGCGCCGAGATCGAGCACATCGTCCTCGATCAGCTCGGGCTCAGGCTCCGGTTGGGGAGCCAGCGCGACCGGCTCCGGAGCGGCCTCCTCGGGTGGCGCGGCAGGCTTCTCATCATCGGCGATGATCCGCCGGATGGAGGCGAGAATCTCCTCCATCGAAGGTTCATTGGCCTTGGGCTGCGCGCTCATGCTGATTCCGGTCACTCGACTCAAGGGGCGCCGATGGAATCAGTGCGCCCCGCTGCATGAGTATTTCACCGAGAAACCGGCAGGCAAGGCGGCTGAGAGCCGGCCCACAGGAGAAATCCGGAGTGTTGCGCCGGTGCTGCGCCCCACCGGCTTCAAATTACTCTTTAGCGAGGTTAGGGCCGGATCGCATGAAGGGAATGCGACAAGATGAGGCCCACGAGCATCTCCGCGGTTCGGAAGATATGCGGAAATGCTCGCGGCGGCAGGCTCAGCGCCCGTCCGGCGTCTCCGTGCCCCAGAGCAGGCCCTTGACCTGGTCATAGTGCTTGCGGGAGTCGTAGCGCTCGGCCCTGAGCTTCAACGTATCGGCGGAGAGCTTGCCGATCGCGGAGAGGACGGCATAGGACGCCACCACGCGATCGCGTTGCGCCGTGACCAGCGTCGAGCGGGCACTGACCAGCTCCTGCTGGGCGTTCAGCACGTCGAGCGTGGTGCGCTGGCCGACCTTGGCTTCCTCGCGCACACCCGCGAGCGCGGTCTCGGCCGCCTGGACCTGGGCTTGCGCGGCGGTGATCTGCGCCTTGGCCGCATCATGCGCGCCCCAGGCAGAGACGACAGCGGCTCGGACGGTGTCGCGCGAGGTGTCGACCTCGATCCGCCGCTGCCCCGCGGTCTCCTTGGCCTGACGGGTGCGGGAATAGACTTGGCCGCCCTCGTAGATCGGGATCGTCAGCGTCGCCACCGCGCTGGCGGAGGTGCGATTGTCGCCGAAGAACTGGTTGTCGTAACGCTGCTGCACCAGGCCGCGCACGCCGACCGTGGGGCCGAGATCGGCCTCGGTGACCTTGACCTGCAGCTCCGCCGCATCGACGCCGTGCAGCGCCGCGATGATCGCCGGATGGCCCTGCAAGGCGCCGTTCAGCGCCGCCGGCAGCGATTTCGGCAGGAGATTCTCGACCGGACGGCCGGGCGCGAGCTGCTTGGGCTCGGCGCCGACATTCTGGCGATAGCGCGCGATCGAGGTCTTGAGGTTCGATTCCGCCAGGATCGCCTGCGACTGCGCCGAAGACAGGCGCGCCTCGGCCTGGGCGACGTCGGTGCGGGTCACCTCGCCGACCTGGAAGCGGTCCTTGGTCTGGCGCAACTGCTCTTCCAGAACCTCGACGTTGTTGCGGTTGAGATTGAGGATCGCGGTGTCGCGCAGCACGTTCATATAGGAGGTCGCAGCATCGAGCAGGACGTTCTGCTCGGTGTTGCGCAGCGTCGCGCGCGCCGCCAGCACCTGCGATTCGGCCTGGCTGACGGTGCTGCGGGTCTTGCCGCTGTCGAAGATGTTCTGGTCGACCTGCAGTCCGGCACCCCGCGGGTTGAGGCGCGAGACCGTGTTGCTGTGCGCGGCGCCGTTCTTCTGCGCGTTGAACGGGATGTCGCTCTCGGTGATGCTGGCGCCGATATCGGCCGAGGCCGTGATGCGCGGCCGGTAGCCGGAGAGCGCCTGCGGCACGTTTTCGTTGGTGGCGCGCACCAAAGCGCGCTGTGCGTTCAGCGTCGGATTGGCCGAATAGGCACGCCCCAGCGCCGCTTCCATCGTCTGCGCCAGCGCTGGCGAGCCCGTCACGGCTCCCAGTATGCCAGCGAGCAGCAGACGGCTCGCGGTCTTCTTCAAGGTCGGTCGCGTTACAATCACTGGACGCCTCTTGTGCGGACTCTAGTCACGCCCAGGCATCGCCCCAGCCTCGGCACTCGATTTAAAATCATAAGCTTCGCAGCTCGTCTCGCCAATGATGCGAGAGGAACTGGCCGCTTTTCAATTCGCAACTGCCGCAAAAATGCGACACTCCCGCCGGGATTAGTACCGACGATCTAACCCTTCTGGGGAAAACCACCTCAGAGAGCGAACACCTCGGCCTTGCGGAACTCGCGCAGCGCTGGCGCCGCGGCGTCGAACACCGGCCGGCCCGACAGTGATTCGCCCGCCTTGCGGTAAAGCACGACGCGCGCCGAGCGCCCGACGCCCTCGACCGCGATCAGCCGGCCGCCCTGGCGGACATGACGAAAAAGCGGCTCAGGCTGCACTTCGCAGGCACCGCTGACCAGGATCGCGTCGAATTTCCGGTGCTCCGGCAGGCTCGCGACCAGCTCCGCAGCCGATACGCCCCGCTGGGCGAAAGCGGTGCGGGCCAGCGCCAGCGCCGCCTCGTCCGGCTCCAGCAGCGTCGCATCGGCGCCCATCGCCGCCATCAGCGCCGCGCCATAGCCCGAACCGCCGGCATATTCGAGAGCTTCCTCACCCGGCTGCAGGTCGAGCACCTGGATCATCCGCGCCGTCACCATCGGCGCCGGCAGCGCCCGGCTTGTGCCCGGCAGCGGCTCCTGGCGGTCGAGATAGGCCAGATGCGACAATTCGCCCGGCAGGAACGCTTCGCGCGGCACCGCGTCGGCCGCGGCGAGCACGGCGCGATCGGTCACGTCATAGGTGCGCAACTGGCAATCGACCATCATGCGTCGCAGTTCGGCGAAGCTGCTCATGCTCAAATCTCCGAAGGAAGGCGCCCGGACGGGCGCCTCGACCCCTGCCCGCGGGTTTTGGGCGAGGCGGCCGCAAAAGGCAAGTCGCGGCGGCAGCGCGGGCGCTCCCAGTGCATCCGCCCCCTCGGCCTTGGCGAACGCCCAATGGGGCAGCACATGGAAAAGCGTGGGCAACGACCCCAGCGAGAACGATCGCGCTGGCTGCGCGTTTCAGCCAGGCAGCAACGATAGAGGTGAGATGCGCTTTCCGTCGGGACGACACGAGCTCAAGGCCGCCTTCAAGCGGATCGAGGCCGAGCTCCCTCCCCGCTTCGCCAGGGCGATGCGCTGGCTTCGCCATCGCGATTCGCGCCTGGTCAGAATCCCGGCGGGGCTCGCGCTCATCCTGGGTGGCGTCTTCTCCTTCCTGCCGATTCTCGGCATCTGGATGCTGCCGCTGGGCCTGATGCTGCTCGCCTCCGACGTGCCACCACTGCAGCGGCCGATGGCGCGCTTCACCCATTGGTGCCTCGGGCTGCTGGAGCGCTTCAGGCACCGCTGATCGAGCGCGCAACACCGCAAACGATTAAGGCTCTCCGAGGCCTGCCGTTGCGTCAGATCGCCGACCCGGTATCTTCGTGACGTGCTGCAGGCCATCGTCTTGGCTTGGCACGAGAGATCCTTCCAGATGTTCCTCACCCGCCTTGCCGCCGGCGCCTTTGCGCTCGGCCTCTTCGTGCTTCCCGCTTTCGCCAAGAACTTCGCGGTCCCGGCCAAGAACCCTTCGATCACCATCACGCTGCCGAACGACTGGTCGACCGAGGACATCGAGTACGGCTTCCAGGCGCGCCCGAAGGACGAGGGCGTCTTCTTCTCGGTGGAATCGGCCGAGGCGCGCCAGATCGACAAGATGCTGGCCGATACCAAGAACTGGATGCGCGACAACAAGATCAAGGCGGTCGAGCCGATCAAGGCCGACATGAAGATCAGCGGCATCGATTCGACGGTCTTCCAGTTCCGGACGAGCGACGAGAACGGACCGACGACGGTCGATCTGATCCTGATGCCGGCCGGTAGCGGCCGCGTCATGATGCTGACGGTCTGGGGCAACGATGCGGAGCGGGAGGCCAACGGCAAGGCATTGGACACGATTTTCGGCAGCATCAAGCCGATCAACTAGCCGGTCGGAACCGATCGGGCGGCTATGGCAGGCATCCTGCGCTGGCCGCCCGGACAGAAGCGCCCGGCGCAGGGATTGCGCAGGGCGACATCAATGCATGATCATGAAAAAGAGTTTGGAGGCCTCGCCCGGAATCGAACCGGGGTGCAAGGATTTGCAGTCCTCTGCGTAACCACTCCGCCACGAGGCCATCCGGGAGCTCCGCCCGAGGCGGGCTCCACAGCGGCGCTATAACCACATGCCGCGGCGCGCCGCAACCGAAACCAGCGGAAGAATGTGGATTGACGATAGGGCAGACCGGCTGCCCACGATTTTCTCCACCCCGATGCCAGCAAAAGGCTTGCACCCGGCCGGCAGCGTCGCTATACGCCGCCCACCGATCCCGGATAGCTCAGCGGTAGAGCAATCGACTGTTAATCGATTGGTCGCAGGTTCGAATCCTGCTCCGGGAGCCAACAGTTTCAAGGGCTTGAGCGGAGACGCTTGGGCCCTTTCTGCTTTCCGGGGACGGAATGTTGCAGCGGCAGACGCAAAGGACGACGCTACGGCTTTTCGGGCTGGAGCTTCCCATGCGTCGCTGGGCCGCGCTGATCGGCTGGTGTGCCGTGGCTCTTGTCGTCTTCGCGACACTGTCACCGATCGGCGCCCGCCCGCACATCGCGCATATGGGGCCGCAGCTCGAACGCTTCATCGCCTATCTGGTCGCCGCGTCGGCGCTCGCCATCGCCTATCCGTCGCGCAAGGGCGTGATTCTCCTGTGCATCGTCGCCGGCGCCGCCGGGCTCGAGCTCGCCCAGTATTTCGAGGCGAGCCGGCATGCCCGCGCCTTGGATGCACTGGTCAAGATGATGGGCGGCGTCAGCGGGCTCGCCGTCGTGACCCTGTGCGAACGGCTCTGGTCGAGGCGCGTCGCCCTTGCACCAGCTCGCCGCCCGAACTGACCGGGTAGGCCGCCGCGCCGGCGCAGCCGGCCTATATCGCCGCCGCACGTTCCCGCGCAGGGGCGGCGCTGGTAGGGAGGAGCCGACCAGCGAAAGGCTCCTACCTCATGACTGACCGCTTCACCGAAACCCTGCGCCAGGCCAGCCAGCCGGCCTGGTCGCAATCCGTCGGTCACCGCTTCGTCCGCGAACTGCTGGACGGGTCAGTGTCCGATGCGGTCATGGCCCGCTATCTGATCCAGGACCATCGCTTTCTCGACAGCTTCCTGACCTTGCTCGGCGCGGCGCTCGCCAGCGCCGACAGCTTCGAGGCCCGTATCCGCTTCGGCCGCTTCATCGGCATGGTCAGCGGCGAGGAGAACACCTATTTCCTGCGCTCCTTCGAGGCGCTCGGCGTCAGCGAGCAGGATCGCACCGCGCCGCCCGATACCAAGCCCACCGCCGGCTTCAAGGCGATCATGCGCGAAGCCGCCGCGACGCGTTCCTACGCCGCCGCACTCTCCGTGCTGGTCGTCGCCGAATGGCTCTATCTCGACTGGGCCCAGCAGGCCTCGCAGCCACTGCCGGCCAGCTTCGTCCATGCCGAATGGATCACCCTGCACGACAATCCCGATTTCCGCGATTTCGTCGGCTTCCTGCGTGCCGAGCTCGATCGCGTCGGGCCGCAGGACGCTGAAACGAGCCGGGACTTCTTCCTGCGCACCATCGCGCTGGAGAAGGCCTTCTTCGACTCGGCCTATGACGGCGAAGCCTGAGCTCGGGCTCTGAGTATGGCGTGACAGCCGCCGGCAGCTCTGTCACAAGGGCGATCGAGAGACGGGGGCGTTCGCCGCAAGGCGAGCTGAGAAGCACCCTTCGAACCTGAACCAGATCATGCTGGCGGAGGGAGTCGCTCGGGGCAGCCTGGTCAGCGCTTTTCCCCGTGCCCGCCTTCCAACGGAAAGGCGAGCCTTGACGACGCAGGACGCGACAGAGCGGCGCTCAGCCCCCGGCACGAAGCCGGTGCTGGCCGCACTCGCTCCGGCGCTGCGGACCATCCTCGTTCTGCTCCTGGCCTGGCAAGGCGCGATCTGGCTGTTCCGGCCGCCGCGCTACATCCTGCCCTCGCCGCTCGACGTCGCCCTCGCCTTCCAGCGCCAGCCCGGCTTTCTCGCCGGCCACAGCCTCACCACCATCACCGAGATGGCGCTCGGCTTCGTGCTCGGCTCGCTGTTCGGCGTGCTGACGGCGCTCGCCATCGTGGCGCTACCTAGGCTCGGGCGCCTGCTCTGGCCGGTGCTGCTCGTGCTGCAGTCCTTCCCGGTCTTCGTCATCGCGCCGCTGCTGGTGGTCTGGTTCGGCTTCGGCATGGGCTCGAAGGTGATCATGGCGACGATCATCATCTTCTTCCCGGTCGCCTCCGCCTTCACCGATGGCCTGCGCCGGACCGATCCCGAGCTGATCGACGCCACCGCGCTGACCACGGCGACGCATTGGCAGACGCTGCGCTATGTCCGCCTGCCGCTGGCGATGCCCGCCTTGCTCACCGGCCTCAGGGTCGCGGCTCCGCTGGCGCCGCTCGGCGCGGTGATCGGCGAGTGGGTCGGTGCCTCCGCCGGGCTCGGCTTCGTCATGGTCCAGGCCAATGCCCGCATGCAGACCGACACAGTCTTCGCTGCGATGACGGTGCTCGCCGTACTCAGCCTCGTCCTGCGCCATCTCGTCGATGCGCTTGGCCCGCGCCTGCTCCCCTGGGCGAGCGAGCCATGAGGCCACCCTGTTTCAAGCCGATCCCGCAGAAGGATTTCGCCCGATGACCCTCCGCGCCCTCTCCAGACGCGCCCTCCTCGCCACCAGCCTCGCTCTGGCCGCCGGCCTCGCCAGCCCGGCCCGCGCCGCCGACAAGCTCACCGTGATGCTCGAATGGTTCGTCAATCCGGACCATGCGCCGCTGGTCGTCGCGCAGCAGCTCGGCCTGTTCAAGGAGGCCGGGCTCGAGGTCACCATGGTGCCGCCTTCCGACCCTTCCGCCGTGCCACGCCTCGTCGCCGCCGGCCAGGCCGATATCGGCATCCACTACCAGCCCAATCTCTATCTCGACCACGCTGCCGGCATCCCGATCGTCCGCGTCGGTACGCTGGTCGAAACCCCGCTCAACAGCGTCATCGTCAAGGCCGACGGGCCGATCAAGAGCCTCGCGGATCTCAAGGGCAAGACGGTCGGCTATGCCGTCTCAGGCACCGAGACCACCCTGCTCGGCCAGATGCTGGCGAAGGCCGGCCTCAAGCTCGACGACGTCAAGCTGGTCAACGTCAACTTCGCGCTCTCGGCGGCGCTGATCGGCGGCAAGGTCGACGCCACCATCGGCGGCTACCGCAATTTCGAGCTGACGCAGCTCAAGCTCGAAGGCCATCCCGGCACGGCCTTCTATCCCGAGGAGCACGGCGTTCCCGCCTATGACGAACTGATCCTGATCACCCGCCGCGACGGGCTCAACGACAGCCGCCTGCCGCGCTTCCTCGACGCGATCGAGAAGGCGGCGCTCTATCTGACCAATCACCCGCAGGAGGCCTGGAAGCTCTTCATCGCCGCCCATCCCGACCTCGACGATGCGCTCAACCGCCAGGCCTGGAGCGACACGCTGCCACGCTTCGCCAAGCGCCCGCGCGCCCTCGACCAGGGCCGCTATGAGCGCTTCGGCGCCTTCCTCGTCGAGCGTGGGCTGATCAAGAAGGCCCCGGCGCTCGCCGAGATCGCCGGCGAGGTGAAGTAGCGGGCGGTAGGCCCCCTGCCCGTCATCTTGCTTGAACGGTCCCCTCGCCGCTGCCGAGGGGCTCAAGCCCTCCCCCCGCTTGCGGTGGGGAGGGTTGGGTGGGGGCAGTGCCGCTTGGTGAGAGCTGGAAGAGGTCCCGAGCCCTGCTTTCCCGCCCCCCATCCCTAACCCTTCCCCACCGCAAGCGGGGGGAAGGGAATGCGAACGACGTCGAGCAACTGCCCTGTACCCATCCCGCGTCCACATCAGAACGGCCCTGTGCTGACGGCTCTGGGTTGTCAGCCAATGGCGATGCTATGAGCCGACTTCGCAGCTATCGGGCGGCCCTCGCCCGCCATTCAAGCTTGCGCCCGGATCGATCATCCGCATGAACGTCAGCCAGCCGATCGCCCAGACCCGCCGCGCCGACCTGCCGGTGCTGTTCGTGCTCAGCGCGACGCATCTGCTCAACGACATGATCCAGTCGCTGATCCCGGCGATCTACCCGATCATCAAGACGGCTTACGCGCTCGATTTCGGCCAGATCGGCCTGATCACGCTGACCTTCCAGATCACCGCCTCGCTGCTGCAGCCGGTCGTCGGCGCCTATACCGACAAGAACCCGATGCCCTATTCGATGGTCGTCGGCATGGGCTGCACGCTGACCGGGCTGATCGGCCTCGCCTATGCCGGCAGCTATGCGCTGCTCTTGATCTCGGCGGCCTGCGTCGGCCTGGGCTCCTCGATTTTCCACCCCGAGGCGACCCGCATGGCCCGCAACGCCTCGGGCGGCCAGCAGGGGCTGGCGCAGGGCATCTTCCAGGTCGGCGGCCAAAGCGGCGGCGCGCTCGGCCCGCTGCTCGCCGCCTTCATTATCGTGCCGCGCGGCCAGACCAGCGTCGCCTGGTTCTCGGCCGCGGCCCTGCTCGCCATGATCCTGATGGTCTGGACGGCGCGCCGCTATGCCGCCCTCAGCAAGGCGGCCGCTGCCGCCGCTGCGCTGAAGCCCGCGAAGGTCGCAGCGCCCGTGCCGACCACCCCCACCCCCACGCATACCAAGGGCCAGATCGCCTTCGCGATCACCATCCTGGTGATCCTGCTGTTCTCGAAGAACGCCTACTCGTCGAGCTTCAGCTCGTATTACACCTTCTACCTGATCGGGAAGTTCGGCATCTCCGTGCAGGGCTCGCAGCTGATGCTGTTCCTGTTCCTCGCGGCAGCGGCCGTCGGGGCCCTCGCCGGCGGCATCATCGGCGACCGCATCGGCCGCAACCGCATCCTCTGGTTCTCGATCCTCGGCGCCCTGCCCTTCTCGCTGATCCTGCCCTTCGCCGACCTGTTCTGGACCGGCGTGCTGACGGTGGTGATCAACCTGATCATGGCGAGCTCCTTCGCCGCGATCCTGATCTACGCGATGGAGCTGATGCCGGGCCGGATCGGCCTGATCGGCGGGCTGTTCTACGGCCTGTCCTTCGGGCTCGGCGGCCTCGCCGCGGCGATCCTCGGCGAAGTGGCCGACTGGATCGGCATCGAAGCGGTCTACCGCCTCTGCGCCTTCCTGCCGGCGATCGGACTCTTGGCCTGGTTCCTGCCGAAGGTGGAGCACAAGCGAGGCTAGAGGCGCCGAACCGATAAGGACGACCGAGAGCCGCCCATGCTCCCGTTAAAGTCAACGCACATCTTGTCGGCCTGATAGTCAGCGCTTACGGTCCCGCATCAGTTGTGCGTTGGGGGGAAGTTATGCGTTTGCGAGCAGCCGCTTTCGGGCTGTTTTTAGTGCTGGCTCCAGTGGCAGCACGCGCGCAGTCGCCTGATCCTTATTTCCAGGCCGCTCAGCAAGCTTTTCATGGGCTGAAGCCCGAAACTCGCTTGTGGTTTCAGCTCTTCCTAACCAGTGCGGGGCATTGGCCGGCCGTGCCCAATATGGGCTATTCGCGACGCCTGTTCGAGGCCACGAAGCAGTATCAGCGCTCGCGCGGGGACGAAGCGACAGGCGTTCTCACAAGCGACCAAGTGAATCTTATGCTTCAGTCGGCGGCTTCAGTTTTGGCTGGTTGGCAGCTCCGCTGGGTGCCGCATCCGACGCGCGGACGGCAACTTTGGGTACCCAAGGGACTAGATCTCGTGGTGACCCGAACCGATCTCGGCGTCGAGATGCGAGAGCCACGCAACAGGTTCCGACTGAAGTTCAACTTCATCTCGGGGACCGACGTGAAGACCGCTTTTGAGGCCACCCTCCGGGAGATGGTCGGAAGCGGCGATAACATCAACTTCAAGGTGCTCAAACCGGGCTTCTTCGTGATCACAGGCAACCAGGGCCGTTACAGCCGTTATGTTCGCTATCACAAGGACGGTGACGGCATCTTAGGTTTCGACATGGGCTGGGCGGATGACGATGCACCTGTCTACGGGAACCGACTGGTAACGGTCATATCAGGGTCGCTGTGGGCGACGATGACCGGAGCACCATTCCCCACCACGCCCCGAGCCAGCTATCCTTGGGAGCCTAGGGAGCCTGAGGTTGCAAGCGCCCCGCGCTCGATGCCATCTCAGCCGGTCTCGACCCCTGCGCCGGAACCTCCCAAAAAGACCTCCTCCTCTGGTTCTGGCTTTTTCGTCTCGAAGGCTGGGCACGTGATGACGAATGCACATGTCATCAACGATTGCTCGACCATTACCGCGCGTCCTGATGGGGCTATAGCGGTGCCTGCTCAGGTCCTGGCGCGAGATGCGACAAATGACCTTGCTGTCCTGAAAATTGCTGGTTCGTCAGACCGGGCTCTGCCTATTCGGGGAAGTGTTCGTCTTGGCGAGAACATTGCCGCCTTCGGTTTTCCGCATAGCGACATACTGGCAACCACGGGCAACTTCACACTGGGGAACGTGACCGCACTGGCAGGCCTGAGAGACGATAGTCGATACCTTCAAGTGTCCGCCCCGGTCCAACCCGGCAATTCTGGCGGGCCACTCCTTGACAGCGCTGGTAATGTCGTTGGTGTGGTGTCGGCCAAGCTGGACGCGATCAAAATGGCTTCAGAACGAGGAGACCTCCCGCAGAACGTCAACTTCGCGGTCAAGGCGTCGCTAGCAGGCAGCTTCTTGGACGCGAACCAGATTGCCTACGAGACCGGAATACCGGGAGAGAAACTCGATCCGGCCGACCTTGCTGAGCGGGCAAAGAAAGCAAGCGTATTCATCACCTGCCGATAAGCTGCATGGTGCGGACGGCGGGGATCGAACCCGCATGCCGTTTCCGGCGAGGCATTTTAAGTGCCTTGCGTCTACCAGTTTCGCCACGTCCGCGCGGCGTGACTGGTTAGCGATACCAGCGCCCGGCGACAAGCGCCGGTTGCGCGCGTCCGCTCAGCACTCACCCGGGAATTCACAGCCCTCATCCTGAGGAGCAAGCGTAGCTTGTGTCTCGAAGGATGCTCCAGCTGGTTCCGGAGCCTCCTGAACCATCCTTCGAGACGCAGCCTTGGGCTGCTCCTCAGGATGAGGGCTCAGGAAACTATCCGGTCTGCCCCTCAGCGCCGGTGCGCCGGCTTGTACCATTCGACCCCGTCGGGATCGACATAGAGGCCGGGCGCGACGTCGGAGCCGAGCTTCTTCTCCTGCATCGGCACGCGCACGGTGTCGTCGCGGTCGCCGCGGCGGATGTAGGGGCCGCTCGCCTGCTGGCTGTGCTGGCCGCGCCCGCCGCCCTCGCCGCCGCCGATCACCGCCCGGCGGGCCGCGACCTTGTCGTCGAGCGCCGCGACCTGGCGCGCCGAGAAGGCGACCTTGGCCGTGCCCTCGATGACCGGCAGCGCCTTGCCCGTGGCACCCTCGCCGGTGACGCGGATGCCGACGAAGCGCGGCACATAGGACTGCCCGCCGCCACCGCGCGCCAGCGCGTCCCAGCCGCCGGTGGTCGAGACCTGCGCGCCGCAGCGCTTGTGGGCGCGCTCGCAGGCGGCGCGCGAGGCATAGCGCGGCGCCTTCTGCTCGAATTCGGCGCGGGCGTTGCGGTAGGCATGCTCGCATTGCTCGGCCGAGAGCTTGCCGGCCTCGATGCATTCGTCGCGGCGGACATAGGTCTGGCCGGCGACCTGGGCGACGACGTCGGCAGGCGTCAGGGCAAAGCCGGCCACGGCGAAAGCCGCCGCGCGGGCGAGAACGAGGGGAAGGAGCGTGATCATGCGGCTTCCCTGATCATGCGATTGTGGCGTCACAGCAGCGGCCTCATCGTGATGGCGAGCTCGCGGGTGCCACCATAATCGATCTTGCCGTTGCCGAGCACCGGAATCGCAGCGGTGACGAGAATGGCCTTGGGCAGCCATAATTCCGGGAAACCCTGGCGCTTGGCCTCGTCCTGCAAGGCCTTCTTCTCGGCATCGGGCTTTTCGGTGACGAGGACGAGCTGCTCGCCCTTGCGCGCATCCGGCAGCGCCACGACCACGTGATTGTGACCGGGCCAGAGGCCGGCGACCATCGATTCGACTGCCGCAAGCGAGACCATCTCGCCGCCGAGCTTGGCGAAGCGCTTGGCCCTGCCCTTGATCGCGACGAAGCCGTCATCGATCGAAACGATGTCGCCGGTGTCGTGCCAGCCGCCCTCGGGCGGGACGATCGCGCCGGGATTGTCGGCGTTGAGATAGCCGAGCATCACGTTCGGCCCGCTGACGCAGAGCCGCCCGCCATCGGGAATGCCCTCGACCGGCTCGAGCCTCGCGGTGATCCCGGGCAAAAGCCGCCCGACCGTACCCTCGTGCATCGCGGTCGGCGTGTTGCAGGCCAGCACCGGCGAGCATTCGGTACAGCCATAGCCTTCGAGGATGGTGGTGCCATAGGGCGCCCAGAGCCGGCGCGTATCCGGCTTCACCCGCTCGGCCCCGGCGACGACATAGCGCACGCTCTTGAGGTCGCCCTCGTCGGCAGCGCGCGCATAACCCTGCAGGAAGGTGTCGGTCGCGAACAGGAAGGTCGCCCCGGTCTCGCCGATCAGCTTCGGCACCTGCTTGTAGTGCAGCGGCGTCGGATAGAGCACGACCTTCATGCCGTGGATCAGCGGCATCAGCAGCGCCGCCGTCAGCCCGAAGGAATGGAAGGCCGGCAGCGGGTTCATGACGATGTCGCGCTCGCTGAGGAAGCCGGCGGCGAGCTGGAAGATCTGGCGGGCGTTGGAGACCAGATTGGCATGGCTCAGCACCACGCCTTTCGGCTTGCCCTCGGTGCCCGAGGTGAACAGCACCACGGCCGGGTCGTCGGGCCTGGCCGCATGACGCGCATGCACCATCCCCGGCGCCAGTGAGGCCAGCGCGCCGAGCGCCTTGTCGAGGCTGGTCAAGTCCTTGCGGACATCCTCGAGATAGATCACCCGCCGCCCTGGCGAGAGCGCCTCGATGACATCGTCGAGCTTGGCCTGGTCGATGAAGCGGCGCGAGGTGACGATGGTCGCGATCGGCCCGATCTCGCAGGCGGCCGAGAGATTCTTCAGGCCCGCGGTGAAGTTGAGCAGTGCCGGCACGCGACCATAGGCGCTAAGCCCGAGCAGCGTCACCGCCATGCCCTGCACGTTCGGCAGCATCAGCCCGACCTTTTCGCCGGGCCTAGTCAGGCCTGCGAGCTTGCGGCCGAGCACCAGCGCTCCCAGCACCAGATTGCCATAGCTGAGCGGCTTGCGCTCCGGATCTTCCAGCGCGATGCGGCCCTTGCCATGCCGGGCGGTCGCCGCCAGCAGGGCCTGGAACAGCGTCGTCCTGGCGCCTTCGACATCGAAGGGCTGTGCCGGCAGTTCGATCGCGGCCATTCGGCTCATGCTCCGGATTCGTCCTCTCCACAGCGGAACGTAGCCATCCGCTGCATGGTTGCAATGCGCCGGGCGCGACGGAGCATGCTGCGCTGCAACGAAAACCTCGGCGGAATCGGCACCGGCTGAACGATGTCGAAACGGCGGCCGTGCAATCGCAGAAATTTGACGAAGGACCCGTTCATCACGTCGCGCCATCGTCATTGAGATCGGGCACGCTCATCGCTATCTCCGGTTGCGGAGCTGGGGATTGCAGCCGTGCCGACCATTTCGAAAAAGATCATCGCCGCCGCCGCCCTCGCGGCGGGTTCGCTTGTCGCCGCGCCCGCGGACGCAGCGGGCTTCTGGGAGACGTTGTTCGGCGCTCCGCAGCGACCGTCCGCCGCGCCCATGCCGGAGAGAGATCCGCTGCAGATGACCGTGCGGCCGAAGAAGAAGGCTGCGATCAAGCTCGACGGCAATGACGGGCCGAAGCCGAAGCTGGTCAAGCCGATGGAATATGCCAACGACCCGTTCTGGTATCTCAAGGACGAGACGCTGAAGAAGGGCGACATCATCGTCCTGAAGGACCGGGTCGTGGTCTATGATGGCGGCGCGCGTGCCTATGCCAATTTCGCCAGCTTCCAGTCGAGCCCGCTGCTCTCGGCCAAGGCCAAGAGCCAGCTCAAATATCTGGTCTCGACCCCGCGGGACAACTACACGGTCTGGGAGCCGGTGCAGTCGATCTCGGACCGCAACGCCAGCGCCTCGGCCGAATTGTCCGAGCGCACGCGCTGAGCCGAAACAGAGTCCGCGCATCGCATTCCCGTCGCATTGATACCTTCGAACGGTCAGACCGGCGCCAGAGGCTGACCGGATTTCGCCTCTAGCGTTGCTTCGCATCGGGCTTTTGCCCCTCCCTCCAGCGATGGAAAGGAGCCAATGATGCGCAACCTCGCCAGGACCGTCTGCCTGTCCTTCGCGCTGGTCGCCGGCGCCGCCGCGGCACAGAACGGACCATTCTCGCCCCAGGATGGACTCGGCCTGCAGAATCCCGCGGCGATCCGCAACGCCACCGTGATCGAGCGTCGCTCGCTGCCGCCGCAATTGCGCGTGCAGGTCGACAGTGCCGTCGCGCAGACCAGCCCCGACGACCTGCAGGAACTCCGGCAGGCGATCGCGACCAGCCCCGCCGCCACCAAGGCCTTGCAGGCCAGGGGCATGAATTCGGCCGCGGTCATCGCCGTCGCGCTCGACGAGGATGGCGACCTCACCCTGATCGCCGAGGAGAGCATCTGAGACCCGGGACGATCTCGTGGATGCCGGCCTTCAGGCCGAAGCCTTTCCATGGGCAGTCCGGCGCTCCTGCCCTGTTCATTCGCAGCGCCGTACCGAAAGGACCGATCATGAAGCTGACTGAAGCACGCATCGATAGCGCCCTTCACCAGATCGAGGCTCAGGCGATCCCGGATAACCACCCCGCCACGGTCCAGCTCAGCGAGCTGTTCGGCGACCATACCTTCTTTCTGGACGCCGGCGGCCTGACGATCCTCGAGCCGGTGAAGACCGATGGAGCCGCCGAGGCCATGGGCCGCGTGGTCAAGCTGGCGAGATGGGGCGACGAAACCCGCAGGAACCTCGCTCCGCACGAGCCTGAGTACACCGACATTGTCGTGGCGCTCGACAAGGCGGCTTGAGGCGTAAGCTTCGTTGACAAGCGCGGGAACCCCTTTCCCGGATGGGAGAAGGGTTCCCTGCGCCTCATAACCAATGGTGAATTCAGCCGAACGCGCCGATCTCGTGCTGGATCGCGCCGGAGATCTCGCGCAGCAGCGCAAAGCACTCCCGCATCGGCTCGACCACGTCGCGATGGAAGGCCGCATAGGCGCCGCCCTCGCGCGGCCCGGGCGGCTCGCCGAAATCGAGGCCGAGCGCCGGGTCGGGGTTGAGCGGGAAGATCTCGCCGAGCAACGTTAGCGCCCCCGCCATATCGAGCCGCAGGATGCGTTCGAGCAGGAGCTCGCGCGTCACGCCGGCATGCGGACGGAAATCGGGGATATGCGTCGCCGACAGCCAGATCCGGTGCAGCAGCGCAAGCCGCAGCGTGTGCAGCGCCACCAGCCGGACCGGCATCGCCGGCGGCTCGCCCGCCGCTTCCTTCAGCTTCAGCCGGTCGGCGGCGAAGCGCCAGAACAGTCGGCGCAGCGACGGCGCAAGGTCGAGCTGCGCCAGCGCCTCGGCGACAGCGAGCAATTCGTCGCGCCGCCCCTCCTTCTCGGTGCGCCGGGCTCGGTCGAACCAGGAGCCGGCATCGAGCGTGTCGAGATACGCGCGCAGCACGTCGAGATCGCTGTTCGCCATCGCATGAGCCGCGAGCCGATAGGCCCGGCCAAAGCGCTCGGAGCTTTCGCGCATGCTCGCGAACAATTCGGGCGCCCGCGCCGCCGCCTGGCCGATGCCATGGACGCTGTTCGCCAGCCAGCCGAGCTGCTGCAGGATGGCGTTGTTCGGGATGGCGCGCAGCTCGCGCGGATGGCGGATCACCGTCGGCCCGCCGGCATCGCTCTGCCGCGCCGCCGGGCGCGAGCCGGTCTTGTCGAGCAACGAGGGGCCGAAAGTGCCGATCAGAGCCGCATAGCCGGGATCGTCGACGAGATGGGTCATCTCCTCGCGCACCGTCTGGAAGAACTCCGTGGCGAAGTCCGGCTCGGCATAAACAGGATCGTCCGTGCCATTTGCCGGATCGGCGAAGACGCTTTCAGCGATCCGCGCAACCGTCGCCCCGGCGAGGCCCTTGGTGCCGAACAGCAGATAGCCGTCGCTGCCCTGGAAGCTGGTCTCGCGGGTGACCTTGACGCCGGCCTTGGCGAAGGCGCGCCGCGGCCATTCCGGATCGAGATAGGCGAGCCGGTCGGTCAGGCTGTCGGGATGGGCTCCGCGACCGGCGGATTCGCCATGGGTGTCGAAGATCACCAGCTCGATCTCGGTCAGCCCATAGCGCTGCAGCAATTCAAGGATGCGGCTGCGCAGGCGCTCGACCCAGAAGGTCGCCGCGACCTGGCCGATATAGCGGCCGGAATCGGAATAGCCGAACTGAACGCAGAGCCTTCCATGGCGCTTGAGATAATCGCGCCAATGCGGGCTGCGCAGCGCCTCGTCGATGATGCGCGGCCCCTGTTCGAGGGCGTCCGAAGTCTCGAATAAAGGTGAGATCTCGACGAGATCGGCGATTCCGAAGCGCCTGGCGAGATAGAGCGCCGACAAGAGCGTATAGCCCGTCTCGGTCTCGGCGATCAGGAAGCGCACCGGCCGCGAGCCGTCGACATGCTTCACGATCTGCGCGACCATCATCATCATCCGCGCCGCCGAGGCGCGCTCGACCGCGAGCGCCCCGAAATCGACCGGCGTCGGCTTCGCCTTGGCGAGCGCCTGATTGACGGCGGCGAGGAAGGCGCGCCGCTGCGCCGGTTGGGTTGGCTCCTCGTCGAGCGAGATCACGCCGCGCATCGCGTTGTGAAGCTGCGAGGCGTTGAGCCGGAAATGCGGCAAGGCGATCGAGACGCCATGGGCGATCACGCCGGCCCGCGCCAGCACCAGCGCGCTCGCTGTCGCCTCGTCCTCGGCCAGCACGATCGCCTTGTCGAGCGCCGCCAGCAGCTTCGAGGCCTCCGGCAAGGCCGCCTCGCGCTCGCCAACCAGGGCCAGCGAAAAGGCTTGCAGCGCCGCGATCTCCGGCTTGCTGTTCAAGGGCGGGCAGAGCGCAAGCTGCCGCTCGACAGCTGAGAGCGCGCCTTGGACCAGCGCCCTCACCTCGGCGGTCGCCGGCGCCTCCGGCAGCTTCTCCAGCAGGCGGAAGAACTGGCCGCGCTTCGATTCCAGCCGGTAGCGCAACGTATCCCACCAGCCGATATCGGTGCGCCCATCGGTATCGCAGCCGACCCAGGAAGCGAGCAGCAAAGCGCGCGGCTTGAGCTCGCGCCAGCGCTGCGGCCAGCGCTCCCGCGCCTCCGCGAGAAAGGCCGCGTTCAGCCGGTCGATCGCATCGCGGGCATGGCGCACCGAGAAACGCGCCTGCTCGAACTCGTCCTGCAGGGTGATCGCCGCGTCCGGGCGGAACGACAGGTCTGCGGCCATCAGCGCCGCCGCCTCGCCCTCGTTCGAGGCGAGCTCGGCCAAAGCATGCGCCACGGCCCGGCTCATGCCGAAGGTCGGATGCGCGGTGAAGACCGCGGCGAAGCGCACCCGCGCCAGCGCCGCGCCATAGGCTTCGAAGGGCTGCGCCGAGCCGCTCGCCTCATCGGCGACACGCCGCGCCAGTGCCGCATAGGCCTCGGCCTCGTCGCACTCGAGCCCGACATAGGATGCGACGCGCGCTGCCCGGTCGGCGAGCGCGGCGCGGCCGAGCTGGCGGATCAGCGCGGCGGTGTCGGCAAGCGTCACCTCGCCGCGATCCATCTTGCGGGTCAGCCAGAGCGTGACGCGCAGCACCGGATTGCCGAACGGGTCCTCGCGCGCATCCGAGCGCGCCTGCACAATCGCCGCCGACAATTCGCCCGCCAGCGCCGATGGCGACAACTCCTCCGTACCCGCCACGCCACTCTCCGCTTTTCAATCGTTTGATGAGGCGGTCGCAGGTGAGCAGGAATCCCACCCTACCGCAACTGCGAAAAGAATTGCGGCAGCGCAGCAGAGCCTGAAGCGGACAATAAGGTCGCAGCCCGGGAACATCGGCTCCGGCGCATCGTTGGCTTTCTAGGAGCGGACACAAGCGTCCCTCATTCCAGCACCGTGCAGAAAGGAGCAGACCATGCTGAAGCACGTCCTATTGGCCGCCGGCATCGCCCTCGCCCCGGCCGCCGTGATGGCGCAGAACCAGGGCCAGCCCAACGGCCTGCCGGAACCGCCGGGCATCAGCAGCGAGCTGACACCGCGCTTCCAGCGCTATGTCGTCGAGCAGCGGGCGCCCTCCTACAGCTATGACCAGCCCGTCGTCGTCGGCTCCACCCTGCCCGCGACCGGTGTGACCTATTATGCCGTGCCGGCGGAATACGGTGTCACCAACTATCGCTACACCGTCGTCAACAACCAGCCTGTGCTGGTCGAGCCGAGCACGCGCCGCATCGTCCAGGTGATCCAGTGAGTTCCATCGGCTGATTGGACAAGTTGCGTAGCGTCCACGTTGCGTAGGGCCCGCCCCTGAGGGCGGGCCTTTTGCTCGCCGGCTCAACTTCATTTGGCCACATTGCCTCGCTAGTGGTAGCAAGCAGGCGAAGAGCGACCAGTTGGTTCCCCTGCACGGAACCGTCGTCGAGCCTCCACCCGACCCATCGAAAACCGGGCGCTGCCGATGGCAGCACTGTCGCTGCACACAAGCGTGCTCGGCGATGGCACCACAAGACCGCACGGCTCCGGCCGAGCGTCACATGGATATCAATGCAAGAAGCAACACGACTGACGTCACCCGAGACCGGGCGCATCGCCACTGCGATCGCCGGAAACATGCCCAATACGACCACGCCACCGAGATCCGCAGCCGACTGGAAACCGCAGCCTTGCGGCCTCTCTCGCGAGGAGCTGCGCCGGATCGTCAGGAAAATCCTGGGATGAGGAGGCTGGACATGACCACACGCCAACCCGCGGCCACCGACAATCGCGTCTCCCATTCGGGACCGCGCTCCGGCGCTGCGCCGGCAAGGCGGGGCGCGAGCGCTCAGGCGAATTACGAGCGCTATCTCGCTTTGGCCAAGGCCAAGGCCCTCGCCGGCGACCGGATCGAGGCCGAGCGCTACTACCAATATGCCGAGCACTATCACCGCCTGATCAGCGGCTCCGCGGCCTGAGATACATCGCGAACGCGCTGGAACCACGCCGCAGAACCCCTCTCCTGGAAGGAGAGGGGCACGGGTGAGGTGTTCGGACTGCAAACATTGGCTGAACCCGACCGCGCGGTGAGTGCGGAGCGGGACTGGTCGAACCGCCTACACCTCACCCTGCCCTCTCCTTCCAGGATAGGGTTCCCCGCGCCTCTCACACACGCCCTGAGACGCTCAGACGGGGTCAACTCCCAATCGATCCCCGGCCCCGAAACCTGGCTTATGCTTCCTTCCCGTCCCGCCCGAACCGGGGGGCGTCGAGAGGCCGGGCAGGAGCGCGCCAGCGCGTTGGGCAGCCCTCGACCTTGATTGGGCGAGCTTCCCTACGCATCGTCCGGCAACCGGAGGCAGGACCATCGTTTGGTCGGGCCTTACGATGCTCGCCGTTTGGATGGAAAGAGACGCATGAGCGAAGCGGACCTGTCGGCGATCTCTCCGATCGGTATCGACGGGAGAGAAGCGCTCGCGCTCACGGAGTGCCCCGGACGCTCGACACCTTACGCGGACTCGCTGGCGCGGATCATCGCATGGGAGCCCAGCCTGGTGATCAGCCTTATCGAGGAGCACGAGTTCCCGGCGGGGACGGCGGCGTTCCGGACTGCCCTCGCAGAGAAGGGCATAGACTGGCGGCATTTCCCGATCCGCGACTACGACGTCCCGGACAGTGCCGCGCCGTGGACATCCGTCAGCTCGGACGCCTGGTCGGTCATCGACGGTGGCGGGCGCGTTCTCATTCATTGCCGGGCCGGATTGGGGCGTTCCGGCATGATCACCGCCAGATTGCTCGTCGAGCGCGGCATGGCGCCGGAGCAGGCCATTGCCGAGGTCCGCGCTGCCCGGCCGGGAGCCATAGAGACCAAAGCCCAGGAACGCTGGATCGGCCGCGATCCGGCCGCCACGCGCCAATCCCCGAGGGGCTGACGTAACCGGCCGCCCCGGGCAGCTGGAGCTCAGTTGCATTTGTGCATCCCGTCATTCTCCCCCGGCCCTTCCCCACAGGAGAGAAGGCAAGGAAGATGCTCTCCGGCGCCCTCGGCGGCGCTAGGCTTTTAAGGCTGCGCCGACCATGAGCATCCAGCTGATCCTGCCCGCAGCGCTCGCGATCCTGGCGGGCTTCAGCATCGTCATCCAGCAGGTGCTGAACAATAATCTGCGCCTCGCCCTGGATTCGGCCGCCTGGTCCGGCTTCGTCAGCTATCTGGTCGGCCTGATTGCCATGGCCGTGCTCATCTCCGCCCTGCGCGAGCCCATCCCCTCCGCTGCGCTTGCATCGCGGATTCACTGGTGGGCTTGGGGCGGCGGCCTCTTCGGCGCGATCTTCATCGGCCTGGCGATCTACCTCGTGCCGCAGCTCGGCGCCGCGACCTTCATCGCCCTGCTGATCGCCGGCCAGATGATCGCCTCGGTCGCCTTCGACCATTTCGGCTGGCTCGGCCTCGCCCAGCGCAGCGCCGACCTGCCCCGCCTGATCGGCATCGTGCTGCTGGTGGCGGGCGTGATGCTGATCAGGAGGTAGGAGCGTTCGAAGGATCGATATCGGGCCGGCCGCACGCTATACGTGCATACACCGCCCACGAGCGCCCGTGAGCCAGCGCCCATGAGACGACCACAGACCCGCCTGCCCGCGCCCTATCTCAGGCGCATCTGGCTCGATCGCGACGCAGTGCCGGACGCCGACGCCTATCCCTGGTGCCTGCCCTTCCTGCGCGAAGAGTTCGAGCTCGCCTTCGACCGGCCGATCACCATCATCGTCGGCGAGAACGGCACCGGCAAATCGACGCTGCTCGAAGGCATCGCCGTCCTCGCCGGCTATGACGAGGCCGGCGGCGGCAAGGGCTATCGCCCGGTCGACCATGCCGGGGCCGTCGAGGCCATGGGCGGCGCGCTCGCCCGCTCCCTCAAGGCGAGCTGGCTGCCCAAGGTCACCAATGGCTGGTTCTTCCGGGCCGAGAGCTTCTTCTCGGTGGCGCGCTATCTCGACAGCGCCGCTCGCGATGCCGGCTACAGGCCGCCCGATTTCCTCTCCCATTCGCATGGCGAGGGCTTTTTGCGCTTCTTCGAGGAGCGCTGCCAGCGCCGCGGCATCTTCATCTTCGACGAGCCGGAATCGGCGCTGTCGCCGGCCCGCCAGATCGAGTTCCTCAAGCTGCTGCGCCGCATGGACCGCCTCGGCCAGTGCCAGGTGATCATGGCGACGCATGCCCCGATCCTGATGGCCTATCCCGGCGCCCGCCTGCTGGCCTTGAGCAAATACGGACTCGATCCGGTGACGATCGAGCAGACCCAGCATTTCCGCCTGATCCGCGAGTTCTGCCTGGACCCGGCGACCTTCGTGGAGGCGATGATGGAGGAGTGAGGGCGCCGCCGCCCTCCGGCCAGCGCCGCGTAGCTCGCAGCGTCGAGCCCTCTCTTCGATTCGCGCTCATGCATCCAGCTAGTAGGGATTTGCCTGTGCGACTGAACCGCGCTTTATCTATTGCACGCACAGCGCGAGTCGCGGGGCAACGAACAAAATTTTGGTGGCCCTTGGCGACCATGGGGGACTAGGCTTGAAAGATCGATACGGATTGCTGCAGCGCGGATTATTTCCTGAAACTCTCCCACCGTGCTTTACCAGCAAAGATATAAAAAGAGCGTTGGTTGGACTAGTAAGAGAACTAAACTCAAAAAATTTTCACAAAAGACCAACCGACTATGTGAGATATAGCGGCACCAAGCATGATGGCAGCCGACGTTATTTTGGATCTCCAAATCCAATATCTTACTTCTTTGTCGCGGATTTTATTGCAAATAACTGGCAGATATTTGAAGAAAGATTTGCCAAATCGCCTTTTTCTGTTAGCCAACCCAAGATCGCTAGTGAAAGCGACGATCGCCCGATCGTCATACAGTCTCTTTCGGAATTAACGACTGTAGCGTCTAGAAAACTTAGATACTCTTCTCACATTCTTAAAGCAGATATTTCACAATTTTTTCCAAGTGTATATACACATTCAATAGCCTGGTCTGCACACGGAATCGACGCCGCAAAAATTGATCAAGACCCGAAATCAAAGAAGATACACTTCAACGAACTAGATCTTCATGTTCGAAATTGTCAGCTTTCTGAGTCAAGAGGCATATTGGTTGGACCAGATGCATTCAGACTAATCGCGGAATTCATTGCCGCAGGCATTGATTCAGAATTAGATAATAAAATTAAGCAGTTAACCGTTGGAGTAGCGCGACATGTAGACGATTATTATATCGGCCTTAAGGCGGAATCCGACGCGTTGATTGCACTTTCTGCACTGCGCGACACCCTACAACGTTTTAGTCTTAATATAAACGACAATAAAACGAAAATAATGGTTGGCACAGAACCATTAAATGATCTTTGGGCTCAAGAACTTAGAGCGACCTCTCGCGACCTGAGAGGCGTTTTTGGCGGAACAGATATTTCAAATATCATATTATTCATTAGCAAGTCGATAGCAATATCGCATGAGATAAAATCTGACAGTCCAATAAAAATAGCATTACGGACAATGGATCAGATTAAGATATATCAATCATTCTCATGGGGGCAAGTTGAACCATACCTTCAGAGAATAATGTTCCACCATAGTCACTGCGTAGATTATGTGGCATTGATAGTTGTTAAACGCATCGCCCTAGGAAAAGAAATAGATAGAGATGGATGGAAAGAGCTGTGTTACACGCTTATAGAACGCCATCTAGCTCTCAACCATCATCATGAAGTTGTCTGGCTTACATGGCTTCTGCTCAGCTCAAAAATAGATATCACCGAGCGGGTAGTAACAAGACTGGCAGAAAATCCGAACGCCCATATAAGGGCACTCGTTATCGCAGCATATCTTGACGGACGAATTGCGAAAAAACCTCCTATCGGCCTAGGTGGAAAACTACCAACAACCGACAACAACTGGCTTGTTAATCTAGTAGCGAAAGCGGGTGGCTACACAGGAGCGAGTTTCAGTGGATTGCTCGCCTCTGAATTCGACCATCTTGCTAAAAAGAAAATCAAACTAATAGATCTCAAATCACACCTGTCGATAGCGAAAAATAAGAAAGCGCATGCGATCAGCCGAACACGGTATGGTTATGATGGAGACGATTATGAAGAAGATGATGACGACTTTCTGAATATTCCTGACGATTAAGCGCGACGTGTTGCAGTAGGCGAGAGCGCCTCATGGCGGCAATGCTAGCCCCCGATCACCAACCAACTCCCGAGTCCCGCCTTGCCCAGCTCCCTTTCCCCCGCCCGTCTTCAGGCCGCCATCGATTTCGCGCAGGCGCATGACTCCCCCTGGCCGCGCAGCATGTTCTATCCGGACGGCGCCTATGTCGGGAATCGCGAATGGGACGAGAAGGGCCCGTGGACCGAGATTGTCGGGCCGGTCGAGCCGCGCGGCGGGCCGGCCGGGGTCGTGATCCAGAGCGGCAAGGTCGTCGCCGAATGGGGCGATGTCGAACGCGCCGACATGACCTTCTCGATCGCCAAGAGCTATCTCTCGGTGCTGGCGGGCCTCGCCGTCGCCGACGGTCTGATCGCCGATATCGACGAGCCCGTGGGCAGGAGCGTCGACGGCCCGCATTTCTCCAGCCCGCACAATGCGAAGATCACCTGGCGCCATCTGCTCAACATGAACAGCGAATGGCAGGGCGAGATCTTCGGCAAATCCGACCAGGTCGACCATTTCAGGCAGATCGGCATCGGCGCCGACAACAGCCGCAAGGGCCAGCGCCGCGAGCTGCGCGAGCCCGGCAGCCTCTACGAATACAACGACGTCCGGGTCAACGCGCTCGGCTACGCGCTGCTGCGCCGCTTCCGGAAGCCGCTGCCGCAGGTTCTGCGCGAGCGGATCATGGACCCGATCGGCGCCTCGCAGGGCTGGCGCTGGGAGGGCTACGAGACCTCCTGGCTCGAGATCGACGGGCAGCGCATGCAGTCGGTCCCCGGCGGCGGCCATTGGGGCGGCGGCCTCTTCATCAGCGCCCGCGACCATGCCCGCTTCGGCCAGTTGATCGCCCAGAACGGCGTCTGGGAGGGGCGCGAACTGATCCCGTCCGCCTGGCTGGCGCAATCGGTCGTGCCCTCGCAGACCCTGCCGAATTACGGCTTCCTCTGGTGGCTGAACCGCGGCCCCGCGGCCAATCCGAAGCTGCCGGCAAGCGCCTTCAGCGCGCAAGGAGCGGGCAACAACCTGATCTGGATCGACCCCGAGCACGACCTCGTCGCCGTGCTGCGCTGGATCGACAAAGGGGCCATCGACGGGTTTTTGGAGCGGCTCGTCGCGGCGGCGGAGTAGCCTCCTTCTCCCCTCGGGGGAGAAGGTCCCGGCAGGGGATGAGGGCGCCTCAACCAGGTGCGCCTTCATTCCCTCATCCGACCCGGCTTCGCCGGGCCACCTTCTCCCCCGAGGGGAGAAGGAAACGTCGCGGTTCATGCGTCCCGCGTAGAGCCTCCCGACGCCCCCACCCTTGCCGCGACGCTGTCCCGAGCCCATAAGCCGCCCTGCTCCCGCAAGGCTCATCGCCAGTGTCCAATCCCGCCTCCCCTCGCCTCGCCATCGGCTTCGCCTGCGGCATCCTTTCGGCCGTGATCTGGGGCGTGCAGGCGGTGGTGTCGCGGCAATCGGTGGCGGACGGGCTTTCGGCCGGCGACGTCACGATCCTGCGCTTCCTCGCCGCCGCGCTGGTGCTGCTGCCCTTCGCGCTGAAGCGGCTGAAGCCCTTTCCGGTCGGCAAGCTCGGCTGGAAGAAGGCGCTGATCCTCACCGCGATCGTCGGGCCGAGCTACAGCCTGATCCTGGTCGGCGGCGCGCATTTCGCCCCGGCCCTGCACTCCTCGGTGATCTCGCCCGGGCTGATCCCGGTCGCGACCGCCCTGCTCGCCGTCCTCGTCCTCGGCGACCGCATCAGCCCGCTCAGGGTGATCGGGCTGTCGATCATCGTCGCCGGGATCGTGGTCTTCTCCTTCGAGGCGATGGCGAACACGCCGACCCGCGAAGGCGCCTGGATCGGCGACCTGCTCTTCGTCCTGATCGCCCTGCTCTGGTCGGTATTCGGGCTGCTCGCCCGGCGCTGGGGGGCGGATGCGGTCGAGGTCACCATGGCGACCTGCCTGCTCTCGGTGCCGCTATTGCCGCTGCTCGCGCTGGTCCAGCCGGTCAACCTGCTGCAGGTGCCGCTACCGGCGATCGCGCTGCAGGCGCTCTATCAGGGCGTGCTGGTCGGCGCCGTCGCGCTCTTCCTCTACACCGAGGCCGTCACGATCCTCGGCGCCGCCCGCGCCGCGCTGTTCCTGCCGCTGGTCCCGGTTGTGACGGCGCTGTCGAGCGCCGCCCTTCTGGGCGAGCGCGCCTCGTCACTGGAGATCGCGGGCATGGCCCTCGCCATCCTCGGCATGCTGGTCGCGCTCAAGGCGCCCAGCCACGCCTGACGCGGGCGCTCAGCCCTTGTGGTCCTTGGCAATCGGCTCGACATAGGACAGGCCCATATCCCAGGGGAAATAGATCCAGGTGTCCTGGCTGACCTCGGTGACGAAGGTGTCGACCACCGGCACGCCGGCCGGCTTGGCGTAGACCGTGGCGAAATGCGCGTTCGGCAGCATCTCACGCACCACGCGGGCGGTCTTGCCGGTGTCGGTCAGATCGTCGACGACGAGCACGCCCTTGCCCTTGCCGTCGCCGATGGCGCGGATCGAGGGGGCGATCTCCTTCATCACCTTGAGCTCGGACTGGTTCTTGTAGTCGTGATAGCTCGCGACGCAGACCGTCTCGATCATGCGCAGGCCGAGTTCGCGGCAGATGATCGCCGCCGGCACCAGTCCGCCGCGGGTGATGCAGACCATCGCCTCGAACGGGCCGGCATCGGAAAGGCGCCAGGCGAGCGCCCGGGCGTCGCGGTGAAACTGGTCCCAGGAAACGGGGAAGGCCTTGTTGGAAGAAGCGTCGGCCATGGCGGGTCCTGCGGCAGGCTGGAAAAGAGCCTTTTCGCAAAGCGCATCCGGAGGGCGCTGGCAAGAGCCAGATCGCCACAATCCCCCATCCGGCTCGGCAATCGCGCCTAGAACTCGGCCCAGCCGTCATCGCCCCGGCCACCCGCCACCTTGGCGCGTGGGAGCGGCGCTGGCTTCGCCGGCATGGCCGCAGCCTTCATAGCCGGCAGCACCGAGCGCAGATCCGCCGCCAGCCGCCGGGGCTGATCGCTGCCGCCGAGCCGGAAGGCGCCGACGAGCGCCGCCAGTGCCTGCGTCTCGCCCTGCAGATCGCGCGACAGCTTCGAGCTGGCGTCGGCCATCAGCGAGTTGCGCTGGGTGATTTCGTCCATATGCGCGACGGTCTTGGCCATTTCCTCGACGCCATTGGCCTGCTCGGTCGCGGCGCTCGAGATCTCGGCGATGGTGCCGGCGACCCGATTGGCCGCGTCGACGATCTCGTCGAGCGTGCGGCCGGCATCCTTGACCAATTGCACGCCGGAGCGGACCTGCTCACTCGAATTGGCGATCAGCGACTTGATGCCGTTGGCGGATTCGCTGGAGCGGCCGGCGAGCGCCCGAACCTCCGAGGCGACGACCGCAAAGCCGCGCCCTGCATCGCCGGCGCGGGCGGCCTCGACCGCGGCGTTGAGCGCCAGCAGATTGGTCTGGAACGAGATCTCGTCGATCATCGAGATGATGTCGGCGATCGAGGCCGAAGCCTGCTCGATCCGGCCCATCGCCGCGACCGCGTCGGTGACGATCGCCCCGCCGCGTGAGGCGACGGTCTTGGCCTCGTCGCCGAGCGCCGCCGCCTGGCGCGAATTGCCGGCGCTGGTCTTGATCGAGGCGGCGAGCTCCTCGGTCGTCGCCGCCGTCTCCTGCAGGCTCGCAGCCTGGGACTCGGCGCGTTCGGCGAGCTCGACACTCTCGCTCGCCATCTTGTCGGCCGCGGCGCCGACCTTGCCGGAGATCGCACCGACGGCGCTCATCACCTCGGACATCGTCTCGATCAATTCATTGATGCCGCCGCAGAGGACCGCGACCTCGCCCTCCTTGCCGGCCATGTCGATCCGGCTGGTCAGGTCCTTGTCCTTGGCCCGGCCGATCACGCTTTGCGCCTCGCCGACAGCCTTGGCGAGCTGGCGCGCCGCCTTCTGCTCGGTGATGTCGGTGGCGTATTTGACCACCTTCGTCGGCCGGCCCTTGGCATCCATGATCGGATTGTAGCTCGCCTGGATCCAGACTTCGCGGCCGCCCTTGCCGAAGCGCTGGTACTGGCCGGAATCGTAGATGCCGCGGCCGAGCTTCTCCCAGAAGGCGCGATAGTCCGCCGAGCTGCGATAGGCGGCGTCACAGAACATGCCGTGATGCTTGCCCTTGATCTCGGCCAGGGTATAGCCGGTGACGGCGAGGAAGTTCTCGTTGGCGTCGAGGATATGGCCGTCGAGCGTGAACTCGATCACCGCCATCGCCTTGCGGATCGCCGCGACCTGACCCGCCATGTCGGCTTCGCGGTTCTTCTGCTCGGTGATCACCGTCGCGAACTTGACGACCTTGATCGGCTTGCCACTGGAATCGAAGACGGGATTGTAGCTCGCTTCGATCCAGAACTCGCTGCCATCGGCCGCGACACGCAGGAACTGCCGCGCATCGTATTCGCCCTGCCGGAGCCGCTCCCAGAACGCCTTGTATTCGGCACTCGCGGCCTCCTCCTTCGTCACGAACATGCTGTGATGGCGCCCCCGCACCTGCTCCAGCGTGTAACCGACGGCCTTCAGGAAATTCTCGTTGGCATCCAGAATGGTACCGTCGAGCTTGAAGCTGATCACCGCCATGGCGCGGTTCAACGCCGCCATCTCGCCTTCAAGCTCGCGGCGCGAAATGCCGCCCGCAAATGGATTCAGCCGCATGCCCCTTGCCCCGCACTCAGCCCCCGCGGACTCCTGATCCGCAAGAACAGAATGGATGAGAATGGTTTACGAGCCACTAAGCCGAAGATCGGCCAACAGTTAAAATCGCGACCTCGCGCGCATTCGGTCAAAAATTTTTCGTCAAATATTATAATATCCGGCAGCCTAACACATTAGCCGAAAGCGAATACATCTCAATCTATAATCAATCTAAGCTCATCACGAGCCAAAACAGGCAAGGATGAGCCTCACGCTTCTCTTAAGGTCACCCTCCAATTGTTCAGAGCCTCGAAGTAGCTAAACTTTGGACGGCGTTAAAAACCTGGGCAAAATCAATCTCAGGTTGCAAATGGCAAAAGATACACTTTAGCCCCCCAGGCGTCGGCGCTCGGCTTCGATCATCGCCTGCACGGCGGCGGTCGCCATCATCAGCTTTTCCGGGTCGCGCGAGCGGATGACGATGTTGGTGTCCGGCCCGGTCTCCGACCAGAACGGGTAGGAGCCGATCGAGCAGTCGGGGTGTGCGTTTGCGATCTCGCCGAGCGGGGTGCCGATATCGCCTTCACGCAGGCCCGCCCTCACCGTTTCGGAGAGAATCTTGGCACCGGTCTTCAGCGTCGGCCCGACGACGTCGAGCATGGCCTGCATGATCGCCGGCACGCCGGCCATGACATGGACGTTGCCGATCTTGAAGCCGGGCGCCTTCGACACCGAATTGGCGATCAGGTCGGCGCCTTCCGGAATGCGAGTCATCCGCATCCTGGCCTCGTTGAGCTGGTCCTTGGGAAAGCGCTCCAGCAGCATGTCGATCGCGCGCTGGTCGTAGTCGATCGGTACGCCGAACGCCGCCGCGACCGCGTCCGCGGTGATGTCGTCATGGGTCGGGCCGATGCCGCCGGTGGTGAAGACATAGGTGTAGCGCGAACGCAACGCGTTCAGCGCCGAGACGATCTCGTCGGTCAGGTCGGGCACGACCCGGACCTCGCGCAGCTCGATGCCGATATTGGTCAGGTATTCGGCGATGTAGCCGATATTCTTGTCCTTGGTCCGGCCCGACAGGATCTCGTCGCCGATCACCAGGATCGCGGCGGTGACCACGGGTTGGAAGGCGGGCGCTGGCGCTGCCGTCATGGGCTTGTCCTTGCTGTTCTCGATCGCCCCGATAGACAAGCGAGCTAAACTGCTTGCGCATGATTGCTCAAGCTGCGCGGCAGTCGGGGCCGCCATGCGCGCGCGGCGGGCGTCTAGGCCCTCGCCTCAGGCGCTGGTCTCAAGCGCTCTTGCGCTCGTAGACGAGGTTTAGCCGGGTCTGGGCGAGGAGCTTGTAGCCCTTGCTCTCCAGCAGGGTCGGCAGATCGGTCTGCCAGCGCCCGCGCGAATCCTCGACGATCACGAAACCGGGCCAGAGTGCTTCCGGCGCATCGCGCAGGAAGGGTTCGAGGATCAGGTCCTCGGCGCCCTCGACGTCGAGCTTGATCGCGTCGATCCGTTCATAGCCCTCGCTCTGAACCACGGAGAGCAGGGTCATCGCCGGCACCCGCACCGAGTTCGCATTGCTGGAGCGCAGGATGCGCACGCTCGATTCGCCCTTGTTGGCAGGGTCGAGGAACAGCGTCAGCTCGCCCGCCTTGTCGGCGAGCGCGCAGGCGATCGCCTTGACGGTGCCGAACGGGTTCTGGGCGATGTTGTAGGTCAGCCGCGCGAAGATGTCGGGCTGCGGCTCGACCGCGAGGATGCGCGCGCCCCGGCCGGCACGAGCCGCGACGAAGAGCGAATAGGCGCCGATATTCGCGCCGACATCGATGAAGCAGAAACCGTCACGAATCCGCGAGGCCAGCAGCTCGCGCTCCTGGGCGTCGAAATATTGCGGCGTGAACAGCACCCGCTTCTCGCAGACATTGCCCTCCGGATAGAGCCGCATCTGCGCGCCGAGCGCTTCGATGTCGACGGGCTGGCCCTTGAGCCGATTGAGCCCGAGGCGGCGCAGCGCGAAGGCGACCTTGCGGCCGAGGAAGGAGCCGGACGCACTGCGGGTCCAGGCGATGATGCGGGCGATGCCGCCCTGCGGCGCGAAGGTGCCGAAGGGCTGGTCCTCAGCCGGTCTGATCTCGTTGAATGCCATTGGCGCGCTGTACACCCCAAGCGCCGACGGCGCCAGAGCCGGATCGCAGCCGAGGGCGCGCAGGCGCGTCTCAGGCCGCATCGCTCTCTGCCGCGGAGCAATCGGCGTTGAGCGGGCAGAGGCTGCCGCAATCGGCGATGCCGGCCAGGAGATAGCGCAGGCAGCAGAGCTTGCGGCGCCGGACCGGCTCCCCCTGCTCGACCGGGTAGCGCACAGCTTCGTACATCGGGTTGCGCTGGCCATCGGGCTCGAGACGCCGCTCCAGCCGCAGCCGCGCTGCCGCCAGCCCCTGCGGATCGGCGAGTTCGGTCGGCACTTGCTGCAGCGTCCATTCGAAGATCGCTGCCGCATTGGCCCAGAGCAATCGCGGCGAGACCCGGAACTGCCCGGCAAGCAGCGCGACCAGTGGCGAGACATGCCCCTCGAACAGCCGCGCGAACGGATCGCCGCCAGCGCAGCGCGGAGCGCCCTCGTCAGGGATCACGATCGCGCTGGTCAGCCCCGCCTCCTGCGGCACGACCGCGATCCGGTCGAGATCGAGCGGCAGGTCGCGCTCGCCGAGCAGGATCGCCACCGTCGCCGGGATGACCAGCGCGCCGAAATGCCATTGCGACCACATCGAGACCAGCGCCCGCCGGTCGCTATCCGGATAGAGCGTGGCGAAGCGCGCCATCAGCCGCTCGGCGCCGCCTTCGAGCAGCTCGCGCCCCGAGACGACCTCCTGTCCGCCGCCGGGCAGCACGAGCTTGTCCCTGTACCAGGCCAGCGCCTCCGGAAAGCGGGCGGCAAAGGAGGGCAGCGGCCAGGCTTCGCTCATCCGAGCGCCGCCTGCTCCCGCGCCGCTGGTTGCTGCAGGGTCGCGGACCAGCCGGCCAGCAACGCCGCCAATGGCGCCGCGACGAGCGCGACTCCAGCGGCGAGCCCAAAACAGACGCCATAGCCGAAATGCTGCGAGACCCAGCCGGCGCCGATGCCTCCGGCCATGCTGACCAGCCCGTCCATGCATTGCAGCAGGGCGAAGTCGACGCCGGCCTGGCGCGGATCGGACAGCGCCATGAAGCGGGCATAAAGCGCAACGAAGCCGAGGGCCATGATGCCGGACGAACTCGCCAGCGCCAGCGCGAGCACGAGCGGCTGCGGCAGGCCGCGCCAGGCGGCGAAGGCGAGCCCCGCAAGCGAAGCTGCCTGCAGCACGAGGGCCAGCACGAGCACGCTACGCGCCCCAAGCAATCGCACCAGCGCGCCGCCGAGCAGCGCAGAGGCGAAGCCGACCGCGAGCCCGCCAATGCCGTTGACCAGCCCGATCGTTTCAAGATCGAGCCCGCTATCGACCAGATAGGGGCCGAGCATGGCAACGCCCCATTTCTGTGCCGGCACATAGAGCGCGGCGAGCAGGAGGCCGGAACGCATCTCCGGCCGCTTCAGCGCCTGCTTCAGCGAGGGCTGGTGCGTGCGCTTGGCCGGTGCGGCCGGCGCCGGCGAGAGCAGGAAGGGCAGCGCCAGCACGACGAGCAGCCCGGCCATGGCGAAGGTGGCGAGCTGCCAGTCGAGCCGCGCCACCAGCACGAGGAACAGGCCGGAGCCGAGCGCCGAGCCGAGATAGGCCCCGCCGACCTGAGCCGCATTGCCCCAGCCATGATGCGCCTGCGCCAGCGTCTCGACCGCATGGCCGTCGCAGGCGATGTCACCGGTCGAGGCGGAGAAGGCGATCAGCACGAAGACGGCGATCAGCGGCACGAAAGCGAGCGGTCCGATCAGGCCGACCGCGACGAGCCCCAGGCCAGAGACCAGCGTCGTCGCCAGCACGATCGCCCGGGAGCGCGCCGGGCCGGTATCCGGCAGCCGGTAGCGCTCGACCGCCGGCGCCCATAGGAACTTCACGGCCCAGGGCAGCACGGCGAGATAGGTCACGCCGATCTGGTCGAGCGGCAGGCCGCGCTCGCGCAGCACGCTCGGCAAGGCGAGGAAGGTCAGCCCGCCGATGATGCTCTGGCCGACATAAAGGCCGCCGACCGCCAGGACGATCGCCGCGGGCGACAGCATGAGCGCCCTCACCAGCGATAGCGCAGGCTGGCGATGACCTTGCGTCCCTCGTCGAAATAGCAATAGCCGGCGGTGCAGGTCTGCTGGACCTCGTTCAGGAGGTTAGTGGCGTTGACCTGCAGCCTCATGCCCTTGAGCTGCGGGCTCAGGTTTTCGAGATCGTAGCGGATCGAGCCGTCGAGGAAGGCGCGCGCCTTGTTGTCGATCACCGGCCGGCCGAGATTGTCGCCGAGGCTGGAGCCGACATAGCGCACGCCGCCGCCGACCCCGAGCCCGCGCACCGGCCCGTCCTGCACGGTGTAGTCGAGCCAGAGCGAGGCCATGTGGTAGGGGATGCTGGAGAGGCGGTTGCCGACCGTCTCGACCGTCAGCTTCTTGATGCGGGCGTCGTTGTACGAATACGAGGCCTGCAGGCTGAGCCCGTTCGCCAGCGAGGCGACGCCCTCGATCTCGAAGCCGCTGGAGCGCAGGTCGATCTGGACCTGGCGATTGAGGCCGTCGACGACCTCGTAGACCACGCCATTGTCCTGGCGGATGTTGAACACGGCCGCCCGCAGCGAGGCATTATAGCCCGGCAGGTCGTATTTCACGCCGAGCTCGGCCTGCTTGCCGCTCGTCGGCTGGGCAACGCCGCCGTTCAGCACCGTGCCGGGATTGGGCACGAAGGAGGTGCCGTAGCTGACATAGGGCGCAAGGCCGAAATCGGTGACGTAGGACAGCGCGGCGCGGCCGGTGAACTTGCCGTCGGTGCGCTTGCTCTCGGTAGGAACGGCGCCGGCCGCGCCAGCCTCGAACTTGCTGTCGACCCAGTCGTTGCGGACGCCGGCGGAGAGGCGCCAACCGCCCCATTTGATCTGATCCTGCAGATAGACGCCGGTCGTGGTCAGCGTCTGCTCGGTCCGCCACAGGAAGGCGGGGTTGTAGCCGAGCGGCACGCCGCCGAAGGCTTCCTTGCTCTTGTAGTGCAAACGGCTGACATCGACGCCGGCGAGCAGCGTGTGGTCGACCGCGCCGGTCCGGACCTTCGCCTCCAACGAGGTGTCGACCGAGACGCCGGCGGTGTTCTCGCGGGTCAGGCCGGGGTCGAAATAGACATATTGCTGGTTGTTGCCGAGCTGCTGGTAGCGCGCCCGCTGGCGCAGCGTGAAGACCTCGTCGAGCTTGTGCTCGAACTCGTAGCCGATGCGGGCCTGCTGCTGGCGGAAATCATTGTAGCGCTTGTCGCCGACATAGAGCTTGGTCGCGCCGAGCGTCTTTGACAGGACATTGCCCTGGCGATCGACATAGGGGCCGTACTGGTTGAGATAGGCCGCCGTGCCGCCCGTGGTCGAATCCATGTATTCGCCGAGCACCGTGAGCTTGGTCGCCTCATTCGGCTTCCAGGTCAGGGCCGGCGCGATGAAGATGCGATCGTCCTTCATCGCGCTGATGTCGGTTTTCGCATCACGGACCAGGCCGGTCAAACGGTAGAGCAGCGTCCCCTCCGGATTGGCCGGGCCGGAGATGTCGAAATTGAACTGCTTGCGGCCGAAGGAGCCGCCCTGGATCTCGATCTCGCGGAATGGCGTCTCGGTCGGCCGCTTCGAGATCAGGTCGACGATGCCGGCGCTGGTGCTGGCGCCGTAGATCGCCGAGGCGGGACCGCGCAGCACGCTGATCGCCTCCAGCCCATAGGGTTCGAGCCGCATCAGCCCGTTCGGGCTGCCGATCTGGCGCAGGCCGTCGCGGAAGACTGCATTGTGGGTGACGTCGATGCCGCGGATGGTGAAGGCATCGTAGCGCGGATCGAAGCCATAGGTGCCGATGCGCGCGCCCGGCGTATAGGCCAGCGCCTCCAGCAGGTTCTGCGGCTTGCGCTGCTCCAGCTGCGTCTGCGTCACCGTCGAGATCGACATCGGCGTCTCGAGCAGCGGCGTATCGGTCTTGGCTGCGCTGCGGCCCGAGGTCGCAACATAGCCATTGGCGCTGAAGACGCCCTTCTCGCCACCGCCCTGCCCTTCGACCACGATGGTGTCGAGCTGGATCTGCTTCCCAGGCTCGGCCTGCGCGGAGGCGACGACCGGCAGCAAGACCAGGGCGGACGAGCCCAGCAGGGCAAGGCGAATATTCACGACACACGACTCTCGGCAAATCCAGGATGACGCGGCCTAGCAACATCGAGAGAAATGAGTCAATACTTCATAGTTTTGAATTATTACAGAGAAAATGATAAGTATTCGGATATCAAAAGCAATTATACGCTGCCTTTTCTACAAGTCGACGTAACCTCTCGGCATCTCGCATTGCCACCTGAAGATGCCACGCCGTCCCATCGGCTCCGGTCCGCGCATCCGCCTTGCACACCAACCCAAACCCAATAGATAAGGAGGTCGAGGAGCGGCCTTTCGGAATGACCCTGAACGACTCGATCTCGCGCGGGCGGCGCGATCCCGCCATCAAGCTGCATGGACCCGAAGCCTTCACGGCGATGCGCAAGGCCGGGCAGCTGACCGCGCGCGGCCTCGACATGCTCGCCGGCGAGGTCAAGCCAGGCGTCACCACGCAGCGCCTCGACGATCTCGCCTTCCAGTTCGCCATGGACAACGGCGCCTATCCCGCGACCTTGTTCTATCGCGGCTACACCAAGTCGATCTGCACCTCGATCAACCATGTCGTCTGTCACGGCATCCCCGACGACAAGCCGCTGCGCGAAGGCGACATCGTCAACATCGACTACACGCTGATCGTCGATGGCTGGCATGGCGATTCCAGCCGGATGTTCGCGGTCGGCGACATCCCGCGCAAGGCCGAGCGGCTGGTCGAGATCACCTATGAGAGCCTGCTGCGCGGCATCCGTGCCGTGCGCCCCGGCGCAACCACCGGCGATATCGGCTTCGCAATCCAGCGCTATGCCGAGGGCGAGCGCTGCTCGGTGGTACGCGATTTCTGCGGCCACGGCCTCGGCCAGGTCTTCCACGACGCGCCGAACATCCTGCACTATGGCAGCCCCGGCGAAGGCGTCGAGCTCAAGCCCGGCATGCTCTTCACCATCGAGCCGATGATCAATCTCGGCAAGGCGAGCGTGAAAGTGCTCTCTGACGGCTGGACGGCGGTGACCCGCGACCGCTCGCTCTCGGCCCAGTTCGAGCACACGATCGGCGTGACCGATACGGGCTGCGAGATTTTCACGCTCTCGCCCGCCGGCCTCGATAACCCGCTCGCGCCGCGCCCATGAAAAACGGCGGCAACGGCAAGTCAGCCCCGCTTGCCGCCGCCCCGGACGAGGCCACGCCTCATCATCTCGGCCATCGCGACCGGCTGCGCCAGCGCTTCCTCGAGGCCGGCGACGGCGCCCTGCCCGATTACGAATTGCTCGAACTGCTGCTCTTCCGCTCGATCCCGCAGCGCGACGTCAAGCCGCTCGCCAAGCAGCTGATCCAGCATTTCGGTTCCTTCGCCGAGGTGATCGGCGCGCCGGTCTCGCGGCTGACCGAAGTCAAGGGCATCGGCGAGAGCGTCGCGCTCGATCTCAAGATCGTCGAGGCGGCGCTGAAGCGGACGATGAAGGGTGAGGTCGCCAAGAAGCCGGTGCTCTCCTCCTGGTCCTCGGTCATCGACTATTGCCGCCTCGCCATGGCCTTCGCCGAGCGCGAGCAGTTCCGCATCCTCTTCCTCGACAAGAAGAACGCGCTGATCGCCGACGAGGTGCAGCAGACCGGTACGGTCGACCACACCCCGGTCTATCCGCGCGAGGTGATGCGCCGCGCGCTGGAATTGTCCGCGACCGCCTTGATTTTAGTCCACAACCACCCGTCCGGTGATCCGACGCCGTCAGGCGCCGACATGCGCATGACCCGCGAGCTGGTTGATATCGCCAAGCCCCTCGGCATCGCCATCCACGACCACATCATCGTCGGCCGCGACGGCCACGCCAGCTTCAAGGGATTGGGGCTGATCTAAGTGCGGCCCGGACCGAGCCGGGCGACAGATCCAGCGTCCGGCGCATCGCGCGGGCCAGCGCCGAACCCGAGTCGAAGCCGGTGCGCCAGGCGATCTCGCCGACCGGAAGTGTCGTCTCGGCGAGCAGGCGGCGGGCAGTCTCGATGCGCTGCAGGTTTCGGTAATCACCGATCGACATGCCGGTAAACTGCCGGAACAGCCGCGTCGCCTGCCGCCGCGACAGACCGAATGCGTCGGCGAGTGAATCGAGCGGCATATCCTCGGCCAGGCGCTCGCCCAGGGCCGCACGCATCTCGGCGACGAGCGCGCTGCCATGGTCATCGCTGTTCGCGTCGGAGAGGGGCTCGTCCTGTTCGATGCGCGCCATCGTCGCGATGAGCAAGGCAGCAGCCAGATGCTCCTGCGCTGCCTTGGGCGTACTCTCGGCAGCGTCGCCGCAGCATAGTCGAAGCAGCGTCCGCATCAGCGGCGTCGCGGCGAACAGCGACGGTGTTCCGCGGCGCTCGAGCGGACGCGACGGCGCAAGCTGCGCGAGCGCTGCTTCGGTCAGATAGAGCGCCACATGATTGCTCGACTGCCGCAGCGCCTGCGACTCGTGCGCCTGCATCTTGGGGATGACGATGAAGCGATCCTCGCTGAGCCAGGTCACCGACCGGCGCGTCTCATCCCTGACGGCGATCGTGCCGCGGGCTGGGACCAGGATCATCGCGCAGTCGTGCCAATGCCACTGCGTGCGATAGTGCGGCCCTCCCCCGGTTACCACGGCACGCTGCTCGCTCGCATCGAGAAGACGCGGCGGCGGCGCCGAAAGCCGGATGTGCTCGAAGGATCGAAGCATGCGACGGGGATACTAGCACAATCCCGGAACTGCGCGCTGGGCCTCGAGCACGGATGGCCCGCCGGGTCGCATCATAGGGCCCGTTGGGTCGCGCAGGATTTCGTCCGAACCGGCAAGCTCGGATCATGACATCTCAGCCCATCTCCGCCCGGCGCTATGCCGAACAGGTCTTCACGGTCAATGTGTTCGGCAACGGACCCGGCGGCGGCAACCCCGCGCCTATCGTGGTCGACGCCCGGCAGCTCGACAGCGAGGCGATGCGCCAGGTCGCCGCCCGGCACGGCCATGAGAGCGCCTTCGTCCTGCCCGGGCGCGACGGCTGCGACTACCGGTTCCGCTTCTTCGTGCCCAACCATGAAATGGAGATGTGCGGCCATGCCACGCTCGGCACAATCTGGCTGCTCGGCCATCTCGGCGAACTGCCGAAGCGCACCGTCTCGATCGCGACACTGTCGGGACCGGTTGAAGCCCGCGTCAGTGGCGGGCAAGCGAGCGTGAGCCAGCCCAGGGGGCGATCCGCCGGCGTCGGCGATCCTGCCGCCGTGCTCGACGTGCTCGGCCTGACGCCATCCGATCTGCTGGACTACCCGCTGCTCAATGCCGCGACCAGCCGCGTCAAGACGCTCATCCCGCTGCGCTCTACGGACATCCTGAACAGCCTTCGGCCCGACTTCGCCCGGATCGAAGCGCTTTGCGACGCGATCGGCTCCACCGGCCTCTACCCGTTCGCGCCGCTCGATCCGGATGCAGGCGTCTTCTCAGCGCGGCAGTTCCCGCGCTCCTCCGGCTACCCCGAGGACGCAGCGACCGGCATCGCGGCGGCGGCACTGGCCTGGAGCGTCTGGGACCTCGGCCTGACATCGAAGCCCCGCATCATCGTCCGACAGGGCGAGGCGATGGGGCGGCCATCGCAGATCGCGGTGGAGCGCGAGGATGACCTGTGCTGGCTCTCCGGCCAGGCCGAACTCATCGGGGAGACGCCGCTATGAACCGCCGCCTGTTCCTCGCCGGCATGGCCGCCCTGACGGCCGGCAAAAGCTTCGCGCAGCAAACTGCTGCAGCCTGGCCGGCACGGCCGATCCGCTTCATCGTGCCCTATGCGGCCGGTGGCCCGACCGATGTCGCGGCACGCATCCTCGCCGAGACGCTGTCCCAACGCCTGCCGCAACAGATCGTGGTCGAGAATATCACCGGCGCCGGCACGGTCGTCGGCACTGCGCGGGCCGCTGCCACGAAGGACGGGCACACCTTCCTGATCGCAACCGTCGCGCATGCGGTGAACCCGGTGCTCTACGTCAATCTGACCTTCGATCCGGTCAAGGACTTTCGTGGCGTGGCGCTGATCGGAACCGTCCCGCAGATCGTGCTGGTCAGGAAGGACTTTCAGGGAAATTCGCTGACCGATCTGCTAGCGGCGGCGCGCGCTAAAGCTGGAGGTCTGACCTACGGCTCCGCCGGCATCGGCTCGGCCCAGCATCTCGCTGCAGAGCTGCTCGCGAAGCTGGCGAAAATCAATCTCGTCCATGTGCCCTATCGCGGCGCCGGGCCGGCCGTCACCGACCTGATCGGCGGCCAGCTCGACCTCGTCATCGACAGTGCGGCGACCGCGCTCACCCAGGTCAAGGGCGGCGCCTTGCGCGCGCTCGCGGTGACAACCAAGGACAGATTCCCGGCCTTGCCGGAACTGCCGACCGTAGCCGAGACGCTGCCGGGCTATGAGGCCTACACCTGGAATGCGGTGCTTGCACCGACCGGCACCTCACCTGAGATCGTCGCAGAGATGAACAGGATCACCAACACCGCCCTGGCCGATCCGGGCCTGATCCGGCGCTTCGGGGAACTCGGCATCGCGGTCGCACAGAACTCGCCCCCTGAAGCGACGGATGCCTTCGTCGCTGCCGAAATGGCGAAATGGCAGCCGCTCCTGCGCAGCGCCGGGATCGCGCCGAATTAAGGCGACAGCGGATACGCATTGCCCCGTCGGGTCGACCGCAAGGAGCGAGGCACAGGCAAACGGCCCCGCCTCAGACAGGCTGCCACGCCATTACCTCGACCATCGGCGCTCTGGCCACCACAGCCGAGCCGCCCTGCCCAAGAAAGCGGCAGACACGTCTCAAAGCGCTAGCAACAGGCCTCTTCCCCAACTGGAGCGAATGAGCATAGGCTGCCCCAAACAGGGGAAGACGGCTGCATGGTCGCATTCGACGAGATGACAGGGGGAGAAGGCGGCCTGCGGGCTGCCTATGGCGAATTGGACCGCTGGCTGAAGGAGGCGCCGCCCGAGATGCTGGCGCTGCGCCGCTCGCAGGCCGAGCTGTTCTTTCGCCGGATCGGCATCACCTTTGCCGTCTATGGCGACGAGGAATCGACCGAGCGACTGATCCCCTTCGACATCATCCCGCGCGTGCTGACCAAGCCGGAATGGACCAAGCTGGAGAAGGGGCTGCGCCAGCGCGTCACCGCGCTCAACATGTTCCTGGCCGACGTCTACGGCAAGAAGGAGTGCCTGAAGGCCGGGATCATCCCGCCGGAGCTGGTCTATCGCAACGCCTGCTACCAGCTCGAGATGGTCGATTTCCAGGTGCCGCACGGCATCTACTGCCACATCGCCGGCATCGACATCGTCCGCGTCGACGCCGACACCTTCTATGTGCTCGAGGACAATGCCCGCACGCCGTCGGGCGTCTCCTACATGATGGAGAACCGCGAGGTGATGCTGCGGCTCTTCCCGGAGCTGTTCGCCACGCATCGCGTCGCGCCGGTCGACAACTATCCCGACCAGCTCCTGGCGACCTTGCGCTCGGTGGCGCCGCGCACCGCCTCCTCCGACCCGACGATCTGCCTGTTGACGCCAGGCCAGTACAATTCGGCCTTCTACGAGCACTCCTTCCTCGCCGACAAGCTCGGCGTCGAGCTGGTCGAGGGCTCGGACCTGCTGGTCAAGGACGACGTCGTCTACATGCGCACGACGCAGGGGCCCAAGCGCGTCGACGTGATCTACCGCCGCATCGACGACGACTTCATCGACCCGCTCGTCTTCCGCAGCGATTCCGTGCTCGGCGTGCCCGGCATCATCGGCGCCTACAAGGCCGGCAACGTCACGCTGGCCAATGCGGTCGGCACCGGCGTCGCCGATGACAAGGCGGTCTACAGCTACATGCCCGAGATCGTGAAGTTCTTCACCGGCGAGGAGCCGATCCTGAAGAACGTGCCGACCTATCGCTGCCGCGAGCGCGAAGCCAACGCCTATGTGCTCGACAATCTCGAAAAGCTCGTGGTCAAGGAGGTCAACGGCTCCGGCGGCTATGGCATGCTGGTCGGCCCGCATGCGAGCAAGGCGCAGATCGAGGCTTTCCGCAAGAAGCTGACGGACCAGCCCGAGGGCTTCATCGCCCAGCCGACGCTCGCGCTCTCGACCTGCCCGACCTTCGTCGCCTCGGGCGTGGCGCCGCGCCATGTCGACCTGCGCCCTTACGTCCTCTCCGGAGCCAACGGCATCTCCTGCGTGCCGGGCGGACTGACCCGCGTCGCGCTCAAGGAGGGCTCGCTCGTGGTCAATTCCAGCCAGGGCGGCGGCACCAAGGACACCTGGGTGCTCGACGCATGACGAAACCTGCTTTCACCGTAGTTCGCGTCACCCCGGAAGCCCGGACCTGAGCATGCTTTCCCGTACCGCCGACAGCCTCTACTGGGTCTCGCGCTATGTGGAGCGGGCCGAGTACCTCGCCCGCATCCTCGACGCCACCACCCGCCTGACCAACCTGCCCTCCGCCTATGGCGGCGCCGGCACCGAATGGCAGAGCGCCGTTGCCACCGCCGGCTGCGAGGAGACCTTCGCCAAGGCCTATGGCGAGGCGAACGAGCGCAATGTCTGCGACTTCCTCAGCTTCAATCCGGATAATCCGTCCTCGATCCGCAATTGCTTCGCCCTCGCCCGCTCCAATGCCCGCGCCGTGCGCACCGCGCTGACCTCGGAGATGTGGGACGCGCTCAACGGCGCCTGGCTCGAGCTGCAGCGCTTCGAGCGCAAGCGCATGGACCGCGAGGAGTTCGCCCGCTTCCTCGATTGGGTGAAGAGCGTTTCGCTGGCCTTCGACGGCTCGGCCTACCGGACCATGCTGCGCGACGACGGCTACTGGTTCTCGCGCCTCGGCGTGAATGTCGAGCGGGCCGACAACACCGCCCGAATCCTCGACGTGAAGTACCATGTCCTGCTGCCGGAGACCGAGCAGGTCGGCGGCTCGCTCGACTATTTCCAATGGACCACGATGCTGCGCGAGGTCTCGGCGCTGACGGCCTATCACTGGGTCTACCGCCAGGCGGTGAAACCGACGCTGATCGCCGACCTCCTGATCCTCAACCGGCGCATGCCGCGCTCGCTGGCCAGCTGCTACGAGAACATCTCGCGCTTTCTCGACCAGATCGGCGACGCCTATAATCGGCACGGGCCCGCCCAGCGCCAGGCTCGCAAGACCCTGACCGGCCTCGCCAACACGCCGATCGAGGCGGTTCTCGAGCGCGGGCTGCACGAGTTCATCGAGGATTTCATCACCGAGAACAACCGCCTCGGAAACGTCATCGTCGAGCAATACCTGCAGTAAGAGCCTCTAACAGAATTTGGATTCCTCACCGCATGCGGATCCGGGTCTCCCACAGCATCACCTACGCCTACGCCGAGCCGGTGCGTCAGCTCCGGCAGGTGCTGCGGCTGACGCCGCGCGATCATGACGGCCAGCACGTCATGTCATGGCGCATTGCGCCCAATATCGACGGGCGCCTGCACGCGGGTCAGGACCCGTTCGGCAACATCACCCACGACTTCTCGGCCGAAGGGGCGATCGAAGGCTACACGATCGAAATCAACGGCCTGGTCGAGACCGTCGATCTTGCTGGCGTCGTCCGTGGCGTGAACGAGAAGGTCCCGCCCGATGTGTTCATGCGCGACACCCGCCTGACGCAGGCGAGCGAGCCCCTGCGCGCGCTGGCCGGCAAAGCCGGCAGCCGCGATGGCGGCGACCTCGCCAGGCTGCATGCGCTGATGGAGACGATCCATCAGGAGGTCCGCTGCGTGCCGACCGACGATCATCTCGGCATCGGCGCCGCGGCTTGCGCCGAAGCCGGCGAAGGCATCCCGCAGGACGTCGCTCATGTCTTCATGACCTGCGCCCGCCTGCTCGGCGTCCCGGCGCGCTATGTCTCGGGCTATGTCGCGGCCTCGGACACCCTGCCTCATGCCGACGGCGCCCATGCCTGGGCCGAAGCGTATTTGCCGGACTATGGCTGGATCGGCTTCGATGCCGCCAACGGCCTTTGCCCGATCGACACCCATGTGCGCGTCGCCGCCGGGCTCGACTTCGCCGACGCCGCCCCGGTTCGCGGCGCCCGCACCGGCGGCCAGGGCGAAAGCCTCCTGGTCGAGGTCAGCGCCCAGGCCGCCAAGCCGCGCTTCCAGGGGCAGTAGGGCTCGACACGTTGCGGCCGTCGTGAGCGCCTGATACCAGCCTCACGCGCCCTTCTGGTGTGCCCTGGAGATCGATCGTGACCTATTGCGCCGGCATCCTCGTCCAGGACGGGCTCGTCATGATCGCCGACACCCGTACCAATGCCGGGCTCGACGACATCTCGACCTTCCGCAAGCTGCACATCTTCTCATGGCCGGGCGAGCGGACCATGGCGCTCGCCACAGCCGGCAACCTCTCCGTCACCCAATCGGTGGTCAGCCTGCTGCACGAGGGCATCGCCAATCCCGAGACCGGCGAGGTCGAGACGTTGCGGAATGCGCCCTCTATGTTCCGCGCCGCGCAGCTCGTCGGCCGTGCCGTGCGCATCGTGCGCGAGACCGATGGCGAGGCACTGCGCGAAGCCGGCCTCAAATACGACATGTCGCTGCTGTTCGGCGGCCAGATCCAGGGCCAGCCGATGCGGCTCTTCATGGTCTACTCGGCCGGCAACTTCATCGAATGCGGCATGGACGCGCCTTTCCTTCAGATCGGCGAGCACAAATACGGCAAGCCGATCCTCGACCGCGCCGTCACCTTCAAGACCCATCTCTACGACGCGCTCAAGGTCGGGTTGATCTCGATGGATTCGACCATGCGCTCCAATCTCGGCGTCGGCCTGCCGATCGACATCATCGTGCTCAGGCGCGACGCGGCAGCGCCCGAGCTCAATCGCCGGATCGAAGCCGGCGAGCCCTATTTCCACGATCTGCGCGAGCGCTGGTCAGCGGCGCTCCGGGCCGCTCACATGGCGATCCCCCGCCCGCCTTACGAACCGACAGAGAGTTAGACCGTCACTTGCCGCCGCCGGGCCGATGTTCTGCGATCAATATGCCTATGATCACGAGCAGCAGGGCAACGGCGTGGTAGGCCGCGAACGCCTCGCCCAGGATGAGGATCGCGAGGCTGGAACCGAAGACGGGAACGAGATTGGCGAACATGCCGGCTCGCCCCGCACCGATGATCTCGACGGCGCGGATGAAGAATATCTGCGCCAGCAGCGAGGGAAACACCGCGACATAGGCCAGCACGAGCCAGCCCTTCATCGTGGGCAAGGCGAATTGTCCCGAGGCCATCTCGGCCCCTAGCAGGACGAGCGACGAGAGGGCCGCCACCGGCGTGATCGCAGCGAAGAAGACGATGCCCGGGACCGGCGGCCGCTTGCGCAGGAGCACGGAATAAATCGCATAGAAAGCCGTCGCGATCAGAATGAGAAGGTCGCCGCTGTTCAAGGCGAGTTGCGCAAGCGTCGCCAGCTCGCCCTTCGTCGCCACGACGGCGACGCCGAGAACCGAGACGATCATGCCGGCCCATTGCAGCCGGCGCACCGGCTGACCGAACACGATGAGTGTGCCGACCAGTATCATCGCCGGCATGGCACCGGTGATGATGTTGATATTGAGCGCCGTGGTCGAATGCGCTGCCCAATAGTAGAGGGCGTTGTAGGCGGTGAAGCCGATGATCCCCATGAGGAGGAGATACGGCTTATGCCCCCGAAGCTCCGGCCAATAAGTCCGCAACCGGCGTTGGTACAGAGCGAACATCACGGCGCCGACGACGATCCAGCGCAGCGACGTCAATGCGATCGGCGAGATCTCGCCCACCGCCAATCTTCCCGCGACCGAGTTTCCGCCCCAGAACAGCATGGTCAGCACGAGGAGAAGGTAAGGGTTCGAGCAGAGCGAGGTCTTCCTGTCGAGCTGGGCGGCATTGGTCATTGGGAAGCTCCTGCTCGCATGAAACCGGCGCGAGCGCGCTCGCTGCCTCGCGCTGGTGCGAGGCTTGATGAGTTGCAGGGTTGCGCAGAGACGGCTGAGCGCTGCTAAGGCGGCTGCGCAGCAGAGACGCTTCGGCCAGCCTCAGAACCGAGCTTCGGTCCGCAGCGCTTCACGACACGCTCTTGCGCTCGTTGCGGACAAGCCATTCCTCCGTCCGAGAGATGACCCGCGGATCTGCCGTCGTCGCAACGCCCGCAGCGAGCGATGCCAAGGTATATCCGGCCAGCGCCTGCCTCCAGGCTGCCTCGGCGCTCAGCATGGCCCTGTTGATGCCGCAGGGCCCGCGATAGGCGCAAGGCTCGACCGCGGTGGGGCCGCGCTGGCGAATCTCGGTGCAGCGGAACGCCGGCTGCGTGCCCTCGATGGCCTCGACGATGTCGAGCAAGGTGATATCGGCCGCGTCACGTGCGAGTCGGTAGCCTCCACGCGGTCCCGGGACCGATTCAAAGATGCCGGCTGTCACGAGCGCCTTGAGATGCTTCAGCAGATAGGTTTCGGAAACGCCATGATACTCGGCGAGCGCCTTGCCTGGGATCGTGGCCCTGCCTGTCAGGCCGGCGACGATGATCGCGCAATGTGCCGCCCACTCCACGCCCTCGCCCAGCTTCATCGACTGACCTCTCGCTTCCCTTGATAATCATGGATGAATTATATCCATGATTCAAGGCACATCTCTCCGCTGCACCGGAGCCGGGCCAGAAACGTTTTCCAGGAGGTTTCCGGCGAAAAGATTTGCGGTTTCGCCGGTTTCTCGCCGGTTCTGGAAACCGGATGGCAAGATTCCTCTGTCAATGTCGGCCGCAGCGTGCCGTCACAGGTCAGGGCCTTGCCGACTCTCGTAAAGATCACGAACAGTGAGTCCTCGGCACGCGCGTTGACTCGCACCTTACCGATGCTGGCGGCCGCGTTCGCGCTCGTGTTCACAGCGGTTCTCGGCGTGATGATCGCCATGGTGAACGACGCGAACCAGATCGAGGCGATCCGGCAGCGTGACCGCGTCGAGGCCGCACTGTCGGCCCAGGTCCGCCTGCGCCATCTGCGCTTCGAGAATCTGCGGCAAGCCGGTGTGCTCCAGCCCGCTCTCGTCACCGCATTACCCGATGCCGCCAGACAATGGGCCTTCGCCCAGGTGACCAAGCGCTTCCTCGACTTCGACGGCACCTATCTCGTGACCGCCTCCGGTCGCATTCTGGCGGGCATCGAGCGCGGAGAGACCGCAACGCAGGCCAATTACGACGCCTTGCTCCGCTTCCTGCCAGGCCTGCCAGGCGGCAGATCGACGGCAAATTTCCAGAGCTTCCAGAGCGGGCCGATCATGGCCGCGATGGTTTATGACGGCACTGATACGGTCGGCATCCTAACCGCCGATCTGCGCCCGCCGGAACCGGCCGCCCAGAAGGCGGCCGATCCCGACACCGCCGCCTTCATCGTCGGCTATCGCAAGGCGGTGCAGGGTCGATTCGAGGATCTCGGCCAGCGCTACCATCTTCCCAAACTGGAGATTGTGACCAAGCAGCCAGCCGACGCTCTGCAGCGGCGCGACATCCCCTCGCCCGACGGATCGGTACGAGCCTGGCTGAGCTGGCAACCGGAACGCCCCGGCGATGCGATGGTCAGCCGGCTCGCCTGGGCACTGGGCGGGGTAGTCGCTCTCTTCGCCGCCCTTTTCGCCTATGTCTTTCATCGCCTGCGCAGCTCCGCCCATCAGATCGCCGCGCGCGAGAAGCAGATCCACCGGCTCGCCGGCCAGGACGAGCTCTCCGGCCTGCCCAATCGCCGCACCTTCGATCTCAGACTCGATCAGGAACTGGGTCAGATCGGCAGGACCAAGAGCGCGCTCGCCGTGCTGCTGCTCGATCTCGACCGCTTCAAGGCGGTGAACGACACCTATGGACACAATGCCGGCGATGAACTGATCCGCCAGGTCGCCAGGCGCCTGACCACGATCCTGCGCATCGGTGACACGGTGGCCCGTTTGGGTGGCGACGAGTTCGGCATCATCCAGACCCATATGGAAGCGCCGAATGCCAGCGCCGCGCTCGGCCAGCGCATTCTCGACGCCTTGACCGCGCCCTTCGAGATCGGCGGCGTCACCGTCACCGTCGGCTGCTCGATCGGCATCGCCCATGCACCGCAGGACGGCGCCGACCGCAGCACCTTGCTGCGCCTCGCCGATACGGCGCTCTACCAGGCGAAGAACGAAGGCCGGAACCGCTATTCCTTCTTCGAACCGCAGATGAACCGGGCGCTGCAGATGAAGCGCATGGTCGAAGAAGACCTGCGCAATGCGATCGCCGGCGACCAGTTGCTGCTGCATTTCCAGCCGCAGGTTTCCATCGACGGCAGCAGCATCGTCGGCGTCGAGGCGCTGGTGCGCTGGCCCCATCCCGAGCATGGAATGATACCGCCCGCGGAGTTCATCGGCATCGCCGAGGAACGCGGCCTGATCGTTCCCTTGAGCGAATGGGTGCTGCGCCGCGCCTGCGAGCAGGCCCGGCAATGGCCGGGGATCAAGCTCGCCGTCAACGTCTCGCCGATCCAGTTCCGTCACAAGGATTTCGTCGCGAGCGTGATCCGTATCCTCGACGAGACAGGCTTCGACCCTGAGCGGCTGGAGCTCGAATTGACCGAGGGCGTCGTGGTCGAGGACGCCGACGCCGCCGAGGCCGCGATGATGGACCTGCGCGCCCATGGCGTCAGCCTGGCGCTCGACGATTTCGGCACCGGCTATTCGAGCCTGATCTATCTGCGCCGCTTCGCCTTCGACAAGATCAAGATCGACCGCTCCTTCCTCGAATACATGGAAGCGACCGGCGAGTCGGCGATCCTCGTCCATTCGGTCGTGCATCTTGGCCGGGCGCTCGGCCTGCGCGTCTGCGCCGAAGGCGTCGAGACGGTCGAACAGCACCGTTTCCTGCAGGCGATCGGCTGCCACGAACTGCAGGGCTTCCTGTTCTCCAAGGGCGTACCGCCCGAAGAGATCGATCGCCTGCTGACGCTGGACCGGCCATTCGAGGAGGCGCTCGCCGCCTGAGCGACACCGCTCAGAAGAAGCCGGCGATCCAGCTCACCAGCGCATAGGCGAAGCCCGCCGACAGAGCGAGGCCGACGAGGCCGACCACGGCGCCGGCGATGATCAGCACGCCGTCGCGCTCGACCAGGCCGAGCCCGACCAGGCAGACCGCGAGTCCGAGCGGGATCTGGCCGATGAACGGCGCCGCGACGATCAACCCGAGCGCCAGGACCAGCAGCACCGCGCCGAGCACCGGCAGCGCGAAAGGCCCGCCGAGCATGGTCAGCCGCGGCTTCGAGAAGCGCTCGAGCCGGATCAGTGGCGGCAAGGCGCGCTCGACGGCGCGGGCGAGATCAGCTTGGGCGAGGCTGCGGTCGAGCAGCCTGTGCGGCAGCCAGGGCGTGGCGCGGGCCATCAGCATCTGCGCCGCCACGAAGGCAAGCACGAGGCCGCAGACCAGCGGGATCGGCGGTGGCATAGGCAGGCAGTTCGGCAGGCCGAGCAGCACGACGAGCAGCGCATAGGCCCGGTCCCGCAGCGCCGCGACGATGTCGCGGACGGCGACGCGCGGGCCCGGCAGATGGGCGAGCGCCAGCAGCAATCCGGAAGTGCGCAAGGGGGAGGACAAGCAGGCTCGCCAGACGATGAGCAGGGCCTGCGGCCTAGCATGCCCCGCGGCGGACCAACAACCCCGCCGGGGCGCATGCCTGTCAGTGCAACGTCAGCACGCCGTTCACATTGACGATCTCGGCCGGGCGAATGAGATGCGAATGCGCCACCGTGATCGAGTGCAACGGCCCGTCGAGTTCGCGTCGCCAGAAATCGAGGAACCTGTGCAGTTCCGGAAAGCGAGGGGCGAGGTCGTATTCCTGCCAGACATAGGTCTGGAGGAAGTCCGGGTGGTCGGGCATCCGATAGAGGATCCTGGCAGTCGTCAGCCCGTAACCTGCCAATTGGCGGAGGAAGTCCTGCGAGACCATGACCGATACGCTCCTTAACCCAAGAAGACGATGAGCCGGCTGTCATCAGGCTGCGCCGCGATGGTTAACAAACGCTTGCGGGAATTTCTCCAACTGCCACACTCATGACATGTGGGGGGCCGTCCACTGGGACGGAAGGGGCGTTGGCGTGGCGTGGGGGGTCGCGAAGCGTTCGGGCATGCTCGCGCGGGGTCTCGTCCTCGCGGGTGCGCTGCTGCCGGCGCCGACGCAAGCCGACCCCGCCTTGCTCGAGCGGCCGCCCTTGTCGGCGGTGATATTCGGATCCCTGGATGCCGGCGCCGGCAAGCTTCATGGTGCTTTCGGCATGAAATACGCCGTCGGCGACCTCGGCCTCGATGCCAGCGGCTTCAGGCTCAGCGTCACCTCGGGCGCCAGCACCGAGCCCGCACGCCGCCGGCCGACGCAAGGCAGCCTGTACAAGAGCGATGTCGGCGTGCTGCTCGGCTACGAATGGCGGGTCCATGACAGCTTCGTCGCCGTTTCCGTAGGGCCTGACCTGGAGACCGCATATCGAAAATGGGGCAACCTCTACGGCATCGGCCAGCGGATCGGGCCTCGAATCCAGCTGGACGTCTGGGCGACCCCCGACGAGACCTCGCTGATCCAGGTCAACGCCTATGCGGTGGCGGCCGGTAGCGGGCGCTCCAGCGCGCGGATGGCGGCAGGTTGGAAGGTCACGCCGCAGCTCTATCTCGGCCCTGAAGTCGAACTCTATCGCGAGCGCGACTACTTCAAACTCCGCCTCGGCATGCACCTCACGGGCCTGGAGCTGCTCGGCATCACCTGGCGGCTCTCCGCCGGCATGCAGAAATCCAGGGACGACAGGAGCGATCTCTACGCCACCCTCGGCTTCCACTGGAAGCGGTGAAGCCTTCAGCGCGGCCCCTGCCCCGTCAGCGCCCGCAGCGCTTCCGGCGTATCGATGTCGAGTGCGATGGCGGGATCGTCGAGCGCGATCTCCTCGACCGCGTCGCCGGCGGCATCGAGCAGGCGGCGCGCGCCCTGGTCGCCATCCAGCTTGGCGACCTCCGGGAAGAGCTTGCGCGCCAGCAGCACAGGATTGCCGCGCTGGCCGAGCAGAGTCGGCGCTACGGCGAGCGCATCGGGGCGATCGGCGAAGGCCTGGGCGAGCCGGTCGATCACGCCGGCGGTGACGTTCGGCATGTCGCCGAGCGAGACGACGACGCCGGGCACCTCCTTCGGCAGCGCCGCGAGCCCGGCCTTGAGCGAGCCGGCGAGCCCATCGGCAAAGGCTGGATTGTGCACGAGGGTGACGTCGAGCCCGGCGAGCGCGGCGCGAACCTCGTCCTGCTGATGGCCGGTGACGACGATGACCGGCGCGGCGCGGGAGGCGATCTGCGCCTCGACGGCGTGGCGCACCAGTGGCTTGCCGCGCACCTCCTGCAGCAGCTTGTTGCCGGCGCCCATCCGGGTCGAGCGCCCGGCCGCCAGCACGATTCCTGCAACTGGTGCCGCCTCGCCATGGCCCGGCGCGCGCGGCTGCGGCCGCGAGACGATTTCCATCAGCAGCCCGCCAACGCCCATCTTCTGGATCTCGGCCCGCGTCACTGGCACCACGGCAAGGCTGCGCTGCAATACCCAGTCGAAGCCGTTCTCCTTGGGCGAGCGAGCGCAGCCCGGCGCGCCGATCACCGGCTTGCCACCCAGCGTGCCCAGCATCAGCAGGTTGCCGGGATCGACCGGCATGCCGAGATGCTCGACCGTGCCGCCGGCCTCGACCAGCGCCTTCGGCACGACATCGCGCCGATCGGTGATGGCGGAGGCGCCGAAGACGACGACGAGCTCGGCCGGCCCGGCCACCGCCGCGCGGATCGCCTCAGCCAGCGGCGGGCTCTCATGCGGCACGCGGGCGTCGCGCTCGATCGCGGCGCTGGCCGGCTGAAGCCGCTCGCCCAGGGTCCGCAATGTCTTGTCGACGACGCTGGCCTTGAGGCCCGGCAACAGGGTCGAGACGACTGCGACTGATTTGAGCCTGTACTCGGCGACTGCGATCGGCTTGTCGGCGCCGAGCCGTTCGAGCGCCTCGGCGATACGCTTCTCCGGCACGGCATAGGGGATGATCTTGACCGTGCCCACCATCTCGCCGGCGACGACCGGCTTCAACGCCGGCAGGGTCGCGACCGTGATCGCCTCGTCGACGGCGTTCAGTGCATCGATCACGCCTGCATCGATCTGCAGCACGCCCGGCGCCGCGGCGAACAGGTTGACCCGGCCGGTGAACGGCGCCTCGGTCACCACCGCCCGGCCCGCCAGCGCGCGTGCCAATTGCTCGGCGGCGGCGTTCTCATCGATGTCGCCGGGCTCGAGCTGCACCGCGACGATCTCGCTCAGGCCCGCCGCGGCGAGCTTGCGCGCATCCTCTTCGCCGATCGTCGCGCCCTTGCGCACGATCCCCTCGCCGGCGCGTACGGTATGGGCCGCGACGGCGCCAACGGCTTCGGCGATGGGAACGGGACCGAACTTCATCAGGCTTAGTCTCTCAGGCGGGCTTGCGGCGCGGGCCGCGCAGGGCCTGCACGACCTCGGCGAGGATGGCGAGCGCGATCTCAGCCGGCGAAACCGCGCCGATGTCGAGGCCGATCGGCGCATGGATGCGTTTCACTTCGGCCTCGCCGAAGCCGGCCTCGGCGAGCCGCTCCAGGCGCTTGCCATGCGTCTTCCGGCTGCCGAGCGCGCCGATATAGAAGCAGTTGGAGCGCAGCGCCGCCTGCAAGGCGGGATCGTCGATCTTCGGATCATGCGTCAGCGCGACGAAGGCAGTGTAGCCGTCGAATGGCACCTTCTGCAGCGCTTCCTCCGGCCACTCCGCCAAGAGCGTCACCTCGGGGAAGCGCTCCTGCGTGGCGAAGGCGGTGCGTGGGTCGATGACGGTGATGTCGAGATCGAGGAGCTTCGCCATCGGCGCCAGCGCCTGCGAGATATGCACGGCACCGGTGACGACGATGCGCGGCGGCGGCGCCTGCACGGTCAGGAAATAGGTCTTGTCGTCGACCTCGACATTGCCGCTCTTGCCGCTGCGCAATTGCTTGTCGAGCGCTTCCGCCAGCACATCGCCGGACAGATCGGCTTCCTTGACCAGGCGCTGCTCGCCCGTTTCGAGCGCGGTCACCAGCACAGTCGCGCGCCGGGCGGCGCGCTCGCTGTTGAGCGTGGAGAGAAGCGAAAGGTCCATGGCTCAATTCCGGTCGAGCGCGATGCGGGCGCCGAGCCCGATCAGGATGGTGCCGCCGATCGCCCGGATCACCCGCTGCACCGCGCCATTAGCGGCGACCTTCGCCTGCATGTAGGAGGCGGTCAGTACCGTCATGATCGAGGAGGAGGTGAAGAGCAGGTTCACCACGACGCCGAGGATCAGGAACTGCGCCCAGAGCGGCAGGCTGGCTGCCGGATCGACGAATTGCGGCAGGAAGGACACAAAGAATATCGTCGTCTTCGGGTTGAGCAGCTCGACCGCGAGGCTGTCGGCAAGGGCCCGCATCGGCGTGCGCGATGCGACCTCGGTAGCGGCCTGCACAGGCGCGACGCGACGGAAGAAGCTGATGCCGAGCCAGATCAGATAGGCGGCGCCGAGCAGCTTCATCGCGAGATAAAGCTCGGGCACATGCCGGAAGATCGCCGATAGGCCGAAAGCGGCGGCAAGGACATGGACATAGTCGGCGAGGTGAACGCCGAGCACGGCCATGAAGCCGGCCTTGCGGCCGCGCGACATGGTCTGGGCGGCGATGTAGAGCACCGCCGGCCCGGGGATATAGGCGAAGACGAGCGTCGCCAGGATGAGTGCGAAGAGGACTTCGATCGAGGCCATCGGGTCAGCCCTTGTCGGTGGCGAGCTTGAGGCCAAGCCCGATCATCAGCGAGCCGCCGAGCCAGCGCCCGAAGGCGAAGCCGGCGCGGCTCGCCTTCATCGTCTTCATCACCAGGCTGGCGGCGAGGACGGTGATCAGATCGGCCGAGGAAAAGGCGAAGTTGACGATCGTGCCGAGGATCAGGAACTGCGCCCAGACCGGCAGCGCCGCAGCAGGATCGACGAACTGCGGCAGGAGCGCGATGAAGAACAGCGCGACCTTCGGGTTCAGCACCTCGACGATGAAGGAATCGACCAGCGCGCGCCGGACCGTCTTGGCCGGCGCCACAGCCTGCTCTTCGCCGCCGAGCTTGGAGCGGATCATGCCGATGCCGAGCCAGACCAGATAGAGCGCGCCGACGATCTTCACCGCGACATAGAGTTCGGGCACGTGCTTGAACACCGCCGACAGGCCGAAAGCCGCGGCGACGACATGGACATAGCAGCCGAGATGGATGCCGAGCATCGCCATCAGCCCGGCCTTGCGGCCATGTGCGATGGTCTGCGCCGCCGTGTAAAGCAGCGCCGGACCGGGGAAATAGGCGATCAGCAGCGTCACCGTCGCGAAGGCGAGAAGCGTTTCCCAGGAGGCCATTGACAGATTCCCTCAGGCCCGGACCGGCTCGACATAGACCTTGATCCGGCCGCCGCAGGACAGGCCGACCTGCCAGGCGGTCTCGTCCGCGACGCCGAATTCGAGCGTGCGCGGCTTGCCATCGGCGATGACGTCGCCGGCTTCGGCCACGACCGCCCCTTCGACGCAGCCGCCGGAGACCGAGCCGAGGAAATTGCCCTCGCCGTCGATGACGAGATGCGAGCCGACCGGTCGCGGGGCCGAGCCCCAGGTCTCGACCACGGTGGCGAGCGCGACGCCGCGCCCGGCCCTGGCCCAGGCCTCGGCAGTGGCGAGGATGTCGGTGTCGGTGCTGATCATGGGTTACCCTCGAACGGTCGAGCGGCTGCAGCTGGATCGTATGCCCAGCCGCACGGACATCGTTCAGCTAGTTAAGCATGGTCGCCACCGAAAGCGAGCATGGCTCCGCCGGCCCCCGAAACTCGGGCAGTCATCACAGATGCGAGCACTCAGCTCTTGCGGAGGTCGAGCAACTTGCGCTCGTTGTCGAACACGACATGGAAGCCGGCCAGTCCGACGATTCGGCCCAGCGGCGCGAACAGCAGGTCGCCGAACTTGCGCAACGGCAAATCGACCGAGCCGGCCGAGCCGAGCACCCTAACCTTCTCGTCGCTCTTCGGCAGGAAATTCAGATCGAAGGGCTTGAGGCCAGAGAGGTCGACCATGAGTTCGCCGTCGATGTTCTTGACGTTGAGCTTGGAGGCCTTGTTTTCGACAGACACGGCGACATCCTGCACGCCCGGCTTCGGGTTGTCGATGAAGGTCTCGACCTCGAAATGCATCGGATCGTTGAACGCCTTGCCCCAAAGGAAGCCGAGACTTTCGAAGACCGGAGCGACGGGGGCAACCGAAGAGCCGAGCGAGCCGTCATCGGAGTTGAGATCGATGGCGATGCCGAAGGAATGGTTCGAAGGCAGCTTGCTCAAGGCGCCGCTCGTCGGCTTGCGCAACCGCATGTTGAATGCGCCGGCGCAGGTCTTGATGTGACGCAGCAAGCCGAGGCGCTCAATGTCGGCAAAAGCCGTGAGAAGCTGCTTTTGACCGCGCTTGTGGAATTGCAGCTTGCCTCCATTGGCGCCCGGAATCCCTTTCAGTTGCGGGATCGTCACTGCCGTGACATCGGCCTTGTCGAAGCCGGAGATAAACTCGATATGACCGCCGCGAATCCAAACAGGATCGACGGTACGAAACCTTACCAGCCCGAACAATGGATGGTTGAAGGAACCCTCAGGCATGCCGCTCTCCACCCTTTCAGCAACATAACCTTGCGTCACATAGAAGCTTATCCCGATATGGATGAAGGTCAACCAAAAATGGCGGGAATGAGCGACCACTCGGCATGGTGGCGCCGCCGCCAGCTGGCTGCAATGCGCCCCTACCGGTCTTTCAACCCGACTTCTTCAACCACTGGCGCGGATCGGTGATCTGCCGTGCGTCGGACGACAGCGCGGCGCAGAGATCGGCCATCGCCGCGAGGTTGTGGATCGGCCGGAACTGGTCGACATGCGGCAGCATCGTCCGGATACCGCTGGCACGCGCCTCGAAGGCGTCATAGCGCAAAAGCGGGTTGAGCCAGGTCAGCTGCCGGCAGGAGCGGTGCAGACGGTCCATCTCGAAGGAGAGATCAGGGCCGAGATGGCGCTCCAGCCCGTCGGTGAAGAGCAGCACCACCGCCCCGCCCGCCAGCACCCGGCGTGACCAGACCCGGTTGAAGGCGTGCAGCGCTGAGGCGATGCGCGTGCCGCCCTCCCAGTCCGGCGCCGCCTTGCCGGCGAGCGCCAGCGCTTCGTCGGGATCGCGGGCGCGGAGCATGCGCGTCACATTGGTCAGGCGCGTGCCGAAGACGAAGGAATGCACGCGCCGGCGCTGCTCGGTGACCGCATGCAGGAAATGCAGGAAGATGCGCGAATACTCCGCCATCGAGCCGGAGATGTCGACGAGCGCGACCACAGGCGGATGCACCTCGGCTCGCTCACGGAAGGCGAGATCGATCGAGGCGCCGCCACCTCTGAGCGAACGCCGGAAGGTCCGGCGCGGGTCGATCCGTGCCCCGACATGGGCGGGCTGGAAGCGCCGCGTCGGCACGGCATCGTTTGGTAGCCTGAGCTCGGCGATGAGCTGGCGCGCCCTTGCGATCTCCGCCGCGCTCATCTGGGCGAAATCGCGCGATTTCAGCGTCTCGCGCTCGGAGACGGTGAGGCGCGCGCTGAGCTCGGTCAGCTCGACGGGCGGCTCGTCCTCGCGCGGCGGCGGGGTGAAGGCCTCGGCGACGCGCAGCGCCCCAGCCTCCGGCTTCTGCGGCTCGCTTTCGACCCGCGGCGTCACCGGCGACATCTGCGCCATCAATTTCTCGATCAGCCCACGCCGGCGCCAGAACAACCGGAAGGCCTGATCGTAAACCGCTGAATCCTCGTGCTTCTTCACGAAGATCGCATGCAGCGCCCAGTAGACGTCGTCACGCCCGCCGAGGGCGCCATCGGCCAGCGCCTCGACCGCCTCGACCACCGCGCCCGGCCCGACGCGCAGCCCGGCGCCCCGCAAGGCGCGGGCAAAATAGGCGACGTTCTCGGGCAGCTTGCCGGTCAAGCAGCGGTCTCGGTCATGAAGACCTTCTGCGCGACGACCCATTTGCCGTCGACCTTCAGGAACGACAGAAGGTCGGTGAAATAGCGCGGTGGCATCTGGCACTTGACCTTGACCAGCGCCATGGACGGCCCGACCAGGTCGATCGCCAGCACATGGTCGCCGCGCTCCAGCCCGGTCTCCTGCGGCGATTTGCGCCCGCGCACCGCCTCGAACCATTGCGCGCGCGGCACCACCTTGAGCTCGCCGTCGAGCGACTGCGTCAGCGCGCTGGTCGGATGGAAGACCGAGGCGAGCTTGTCGACATCGCCCTCATAGAGCCCGTCGAGATAGGTCCAGGTTGCAACCTCGATCGCCTTGATGTCGTCGTTCATTGCTCACTCCGTCATGCTCGGGCTTGTCCCGAGTATCCACGCCTTGCGACGCGGATGCCGGGAAAGACGTGGATGGTCGGCACAAGGCCGACCATGACGATGCGCTACCCCCGCGCCGCCTGCTTCGCCTGGTCGAGCAGTTCGCCGACCTTCGAGCCCTGCATCGCCTGGATATCGTCCTGGTACTTCAGCAGCGCACCCAGCGTATCGGAGACGATCGCCGGATCGAGCGCGACCGCGTCGAGCTCGACCAGCGCGCTGGCCCAGTCGAGCGTCTCGGCGACGCCCGGCGCCTTGAACAATTCCTCCTTGCGGATCGCCTGCACGAAGGACACCACCTGCTTCGCCAGCTTGGCCGGCGCTGCCGGCGTCTTCGCCTTGAGGATGGCGAGCTCACGGGCAGCGTCGGGATAGCCGACCCAGTGATAGAGGCAGCGGCGCTTCAGCGCGTCATGGATCTCGCGGGTCCGGTTCGAGGTCAGGATCACGATCGGCGGCTCGGCGGCCTTGACCGTGCCGAGCTCGGGGATCGTCACCTGCGCATCGGCCAGCACTTCGAGCAGGAAGGCCTCGAAGGCCTCGTCAGTGCGGTCGAGTTCGTCGATCAAGAGGATCGGCGCACCGCCCTCCTGCGGCTCCAGCGCCTGCAACAGCGGCCGCTTCACCAGATAGCGCTCGGAAAACAGGTCGCTCTCCAGACGCGCACGATCGCCGGCGACGCCGCCCGCCTCGGCAAGGCGGATCGCCATCATCTGGCCGGCATAGTTCCATTCGTAGACGGCGGAGGCGAGGTCGAGCCCCTCATAGCATTGCAGCCGAATCAGCCGGCGCCCGAGCGCAGCCGACAGCACCTTGGCGATCTCGGTCTTGCCGGTGCCGGCCTCGCCCTCGAGCAGCAGCGGGCGCTTCATCCTGAGCGCCAGGAAGAGCACGGTCGCAAGCGCCCGGTCGGCGACATAGCCCTGGGATTGCAGCAGCGAAAGCGTGGCGTCGATAGAGGTTGGCGGTGAGGCAGTCATGCGGTCCCGGTCTTGGCAGATGTCGCAGCGGCGCCAGCCTCGCAAGGCCGGTTTGACCTGTCGCTTTCCTTAGTCCCTAACAGGCCGAAGGGATAGCGAGCGGAGAGGCCCGCGTGCTCACGGCATTGTACATCGTCGCGATCGTCGTCGAAGCCATGTCGGCTGCATTGGCGGCCGGCCGCCGCAGCATGGACTGGGTCGGCGTCTGCATGCTCGGCTGCATCACCGCGCTCGGCGGCGGCTCGGTGCGCGACATGCTGCTCGGCCATTATCCTCTGAGCTGGGTCAAGCACCCGCATTATCTGCTGATCACCGCCGGAGCTGCGCTCGTCACCATCGGCCTCGCCCGCTTCATGCACCGGCTGCGCAAGATCTTCCTGCTGCTCGATGCGATCGGCCTCGTGCTGTTCACCGTGATCGGCTGCAATGTCGCGCTGGAAATGCAGATGCCGCTCACGATCGTGATCGCGGCAGGCCTGATCACCGGCTGCGTCGGCGGCGTGCTGCGCGACATGCTTTGCGCCGATATTCCGCTGCTCTTCCGTAGCGAGCTCTATGCCACCGTCGCGGTGGTGACCGGGCTCATCTATGTCGCCGGTCTCGGCGTCGAGCTGCCCCATGATTTCGTCACGGTGCTGGCCATGACGGTCGGATTGCTGCTGCGCCTGCTTGCGCTCCGCTTCAACTGGAGCATGCCGAAATTCATCTATACGCGCGATCTGCACTGAGCGCCTCGAACAGCGTCACTCTGCTGCCGGCTTTTGGCCCGACGCTCCGCCAGATTGTAGGCGGAGGACAAGCCATGACCAGCACAGCCGAACTCGCCGCCGATTTCGTCGCCCTGCTCAAGGAGGGCAAGCACGAGGACGCCGCGCGAACCTACAATGCCGAGGACATCGCCAGCTACGAGAACATGCCGGGGCCGATGGCGGAATGCCATGGCAAGCAGGCAGTCAAAGGCAAGGGCGAGTGGTGGACCGCCAATCACGAGGTCCACGAGTTCACCACCGCCGGCCCCTATCTCAACGGCGACCAGTTCGCCGTGCATTTCTACTTCGACGTCACCGTCAAGGAGAGCGGCGAGCGCCGCAAGATGCACGAGATCGGGCTCTACACGATGAAGGACGGCAAGATCGTCGAGGAGCGGTTCTTTTATTGACGCTTCTTGCGTCATTCCCGGGCGAAGCGAAACGCAGACCCGGGAATCTCGTGACGATAAGGCGCCGGCTGGCGCCCTCTCGGACCTGAGATGCTCGGGTCAAGCCCGAGCATGACGCGCTGCTGCCCTCAAGCCTTCCCCGTCGCCTGCGCCACGGCCTGCCTGGCCATCACGCCGATCAGATGGGCGCGGTACTCGGCATCGGCATGGATGTCGCCATTGATGCCCTTGGCGGTGTGCTTGAGGCTATCCAGCGATTTACCGGCGAAGCGCGCCTTCAGTGCCGCCTCCGCTTCCGGCCAGCGGAAGACGCCGCCCTCGCCCGCCCCGGTCACCGCGACCGCGATCTCGCTGCCGCGCTTGGCGACGAAGACGCCGACCAGCGCATAGCGCGAGGCAGGATTGCGGAACTTGGCATAGCCCGCCTTGGAGGCGACCGGGAACGAGACCTTGACGATGATCTCGCCCTCGTCCAGCGCCGTCTCGTAGAGGCCGCTGAAGAACTCCTCCGCCGGCAGCTTGCGCTTGTTGGTCACCACCGTCGCGCCGAGCGCCAGCAGCGCCGCCGGATAATCGGCCGCCGGGTCGTTGTTGGCGACCGAGCCGCCGATCGTACCGCGATGGCGCACATGCGGATCGCCAATATGGCTGGCGAGATAGGCCAGCGCCGGAATGGCCTCCTGCACCTCCGGCGAGGCTGCGACCTCGGCATGGGTCGTCATCGCGCCGATGACGAGATTGCGGCCCTTGCGGGCGATGCCCTTGAGGTCGGCGCAGGAGGAGAGATCGACCAGCGCGCCGGGCGAGGCCAGGCGCTGCTTCATCGTCGGCAGCAAGGTGTGGCCGCCGGCGAGCAGCTTGGCATCCTCCTTCTTGGCGAGGAGGCTGGCGGCCTGACGCGCGGTCGCCGGGCGGTGATAGGTGAAGGCGTACATCGTCTCGTCCTTTCAGATCACTCGGCAGCCATGCGGCTGAGCGTTTTCTGCGCGGCGCGCCAGACGGCCTGCGGCGTCGCCGGCATGGCGATGTCCTCATGGCCGAGCGCGTCGGTGATGGCGTTGATGACCGCAGGCGGCGCGGCAATGGCGCCGGCCTCGCCGCAGCCCTTGATCCCCAGCGGATTCGACGGGCACGGCGTCACCGTCATGCCGACCTCGAAGGACGGCAGGTCGTCGGCGCGCGGCATGCAGTAATCCATGAAGCTCGCGGTGACGAGCTGACCGTCGGCATTGTAGCGGGCGCCTTCGAGCAGCGCCTGGCCGACGCCCTGGGCGATGCCGCCATGGACCTGGCCCTCGACGATCATCGGGTTGATGACATTGCCGAAATCGTCGACCGCGGCCCAGCGCTCGATCCTGGTCACGCCGGTGTCCGGATCGATCTCGAGCTCGCAGATATGGACGCCGGCCGGGAAGGTGAAGTTGGTCGGGTCGTAGAACGCCCCCTCCTTCAAGCCCGGCTCGAGATCCTGGCCGTTGAACTTGTGGGCGACATAGGCCTGCAGGGCGCAGGAGCCGAAATCGAGCTTCCGGTCGGTGCCCTTGACGGTGAAGTTGCCGTCCTTGAAGTCGATATCGGCCTCGTCGGCCTCCAGCACATAGGCGGCGACCTTCTTGCCCTTGGCGATCACCTTGTCGAGCGCCTTGACGATGGCGGACATGCCGACCGCGCCCGAGCGCGAGCCATAGGTACCCATGCCCATCTGCACCTTGTCGGTGTCGCCATGGACGATCGAGACGTTCTCCAGCGGCACGCCGAGCCGGTCGGAGACGAGCTGGGCGAAGGTGGTCTCATGGCCCTGGCCATGGCTGTGCGAGCCGGTCAGGACCTCGATCGTGCCGATCGGGTTGACCCGCACCTCGGCCGATTCCCACAGGCCGACGCCGGCGCCGAGCGAGCCGACCGCAGCGGACGGGGCGATGCCGCAGGCCTCGATATAGGCGGAGAAGCCGATGCCGCGCAGCTTGCCGTTGCGGGCGGAGTCACGGCGGCGCTTGGGAAAGCCCTTGTAGTCGATCGTCTCCAGCGCCTTCTTCAGCGAGGCGCTGTAATTGCCGGTGTCGTACATCATGATCACCGGCGTCTGGTGCGGGAACTTCCTGACGAAGTTCTGCGTGCGGAATTTGGCGGGGTCCTTGCCGAGCTCGCGCGCCGCGACCTCGACCAGCCGCTCGACCACGAAGGTCGCTTCCGGCCGGCCCGCGCCCCTGTAGGCATCAACCGGGGCGGTGTTGGTGTAGACCGCGTCGACCTCGCAATAGATTGCCGGGATGTCGTACTGGCCGGACAGCAGCGGCGCGTAGAGATAGGTCGGCACCGAGGAGGAGAAGGTCGAGAGATAGGCGCCGAGATTGGCGGTGGTCTTGACCCGCATCGCCAGCATCTTGCCCTCGCCGTCCATGGCGAGCTCGGCATGGGTGACGTGATCGCGGCCATGCGCGTCGGAGAGGAAGGCCTCGGTCCGGTCCGAGGTCCACTTCACCGGCCGGCCGACCTTCTTCGCCACCCAGACGCAGACCGTCTCCTCGGCATAGATGAAGATCTTCGAGCCGAAGCCGCCGCCGACATCGGGCGCGATCACGCGCAGCTTGTTCTCCGGCGCGATGCCGATGAAGGCCGAGAGCACGAGACGGGCCACATGCGGATTCTGGCTGGTGGTGTAGAGCGTGAAGGCGCCCTCGCCCTGGTCGTAATCGCCGACCGCGGCGCGGGGCTCCATCGGGTTCGGCACCAGCCGGTTGTTGACGATGTCGAGCTTGGTGACGTGCTTGGCCGCCTTGAAGGCCGCGTCGGTCGCGCCCTTGTCACCGAGATGCCAGTTGAACACCGTATTGTCCGGCGCCTCGGCGTGAACCTGCGTCTTCGACTTCGCGGCGCTCGCCGTGTCGGTCACCGCAGGAAGCACGCCGTAATCGACGACGATCGCCTCGGCCGCGTCGCGCGCCTGCGCCAGCGTCTCGGCGACGACCACCGCGACATGGTCGCCGACATAGCGGACCTTGCCCTGGGCCAGCGCCGGATGCGGGCCGGCCTTCATCGGCGAGCCGTCCTTGGAATGGATCATCCAGCCGCAGATGAGGCCACCGACCTTGTCGGCAGCGAGATCGTCGCCGGTGAAGATGCCGAGCACGCCCGGCATCGCCGCGGCGGCTTTCGTATCGATCTTCTTCAGCGTGGCGTGGGCGTGCGGCGAGCGCAGGAAGTAGGCATGGGCCTGGTCCGGCCGGTTGATGTCGTCGGTGTAGCGGCCCTGGCCGGTGATGAAGCGATGGTCTTCCTTGCGGCGGACGGGAGCGCCGATTCCGGTGGCGGACATGGATTCCTCCTGGCGTGGCGCCTCTTGGCGGGCGCTATCAGCATGTTTCGGGGATCACATCGGAAGAAGGCAGCGTCGGCCGTAGCCGCGCGGCCTGGAGAACACGCTACTCGGCGGCCTGCCGCACCGGGGTCGCGCCCTTGCCCATCGCCTCGGCGCCGGCGGCGATCGCCTTGACGATGTTGTGGTAGCCGGTGCAGCGGCAGATGTTGCCCTCGAGGTCCTCGCGGATCGTCTTCTCGTCGAGGTGGCTGCCGCGCCGGTTCACGATGTCGACCGCCGACATGATCATGCCCGGCGTGCAGAAGCCGCATTGCAGGCCGTGATGCTCGCGGAAGGCCTCCTGCATCGGATGCAGCGCCCCGCCATTGGCCAGCCCTTCGATCGTCGTCACCGAGGCGCCCTCGCAGGACAGCGCCAGCGTGGTGCAGGCCTTCACCGCCTTGCCGTCGAGATGGACGACGCAGGCGCCGCACTGGCTGGTGTCGCAGCCGACATGCGTTCCGGTCAGTCTCAGGTTTTCGCGCAGGAACTGCACCAGGAGGGTGCGCGGATCGACATTCGCGGTGACGGCTTTGCCGTTCACCGTCATGGACAGATTGGCCATGGGGCACTCCTCCGAAAGCCTGTTTTCAGATGCGCCCCGCGACATCTCGACGGGACGCACGATCCGCTCGCCGGCCCGCCATAGGCCAGCGGAGAATTTCCTTGGAACAACTTCAAAAACCAATGTGGACCCGGGATTTTCCGCGGTCAAGCGGGCAGCCATTCCGCAAGCGGGCCGGTTTGGCGACGTTTTTGCATGGTTTTGGCAGTCGCCGCTCGCTGGCCGTCATCGGGACACCGCAACCGACGGGCGAACGCTTGGTAGAATCTTAACCGCATCTGAGCATCATCGTCCGTTGCAATGACGATCTCCGATCGTCGCGCTCACGGATGGCGCGATTGGCCACGATCCTCGAACACGTCCAGCGTCGCCTGACGGCGATCGGTTACGACGAACGCCAGCGTCGGCGCCTGCGCCGCTATCGCGCCATCGTCGATCGCGTCATCGTCGAGGTCGTCGAGCAGGATTTCGCGCGCGCCTTCGCCATCCACCCGCTGCTGAAGCTGGCGGTCGAGCCGGCCGCGGCCGAGCTCTACGCCGCCGAGGCGAACCATTTCCGCCTGCTCTTCGAAGGCGATTTCGACCAGCACTATTGCGACTCGCTCGAACGGCTCACCGTGCTGGAGCGGCATGGCCAGGTCGGCGCCCGCGCCCGCGCCTCGATCGCCTTCACCCTGTTCCGGATCTTCCTGGAGGAGAGCCGCACGCGGCTCATCTTCTCGCGGCGCGACATCCCGCAGGATCTCTTCGTCATCGAGCGGATGCTGACCTATGACGTCAACACCGCCATGTCGCTCGACCGCGAGTTCGAGGCGGCCGAGGCCCGCCGCCGCGGCGTCGCGCTCGACGAGGTCGCGGCGACGCTGACCTCGCGGATCGGCCAGCTCGACGGCGCGATCAGCAAGGCGGTCGATCTCTTCGTCGACACCGCCGGCGAGACCTCGCAGGCGAGCAGCTTCATCAAGGACCAGGTCGGCTCGGTCACCCAGACCTCGCTGCTGGTGCGCGAGAAGGCGATGCAGACAGCGGCTGCAACCGAGGAGATGTCGGCGAACATCGCCGAGATCGGCCAGCGCTCCCGCCAGAGCCTCGACATCGCCAACCGAGCCGTCGCCGATGCGCAGGCGATGGACAGCGCCATCGCAAGGCTGCGCGACGTCACCCGCAGCATCGAGACCGTGGTCGGCATGATCGCCGACATCGCGGCGCAGACCAATCTGCTCGCCCTCAACGCCACCATCGAGGCGGCCCGTGCCGGCGAATCCGGTCGCGGCTTCGCCGTGGTCGCGGCCGAAGTGAAATCGCTGGCGACGCAGACCGCTTCGGCGACGCAGGAGATCGCGGCGCAGATCGCGGAGCTTTCGGCCAGCGCCGAGGATTGCGGCGCCCGCGCCGCCTCGATCGGCGCGACGATCGGCGAGATCAAGGCGGATTCGGAAGCGATCTCGGATGCAGTCGCTCAGCAGAGCAGCGTCACCGGCGGCATCGCCCGGCACGCCGCCGAGGTCGCCCACGGCTCGGATGAGGCGATCGGCAGCGCGACCCGCGTCAACGACAGCCTCGGCAAGACCGAGAAGGCGCTGGAGCGCGCCAATGCCGCCGCCGCCGATATCGCCCTCCAGGTCGGCGCGGCCGAGGCCACGGTGAGCGAGGCGCTCGCGGCACTGCGCCGGGCGTCTTGAACATCATCGTCATTGCGAGCGCAGCGAAGCAATCCAGCTCGTAGAGCTCCACCGCCCTGGATTGCTTCGTCGCTACGCTCCTCGCAATGACGAAAGGGGCTCAGCCCTCGCTGACCGCCTTGGCAAAATTGGCGAAGAACTCATCGGCCAGCTTCTTCGAGACCGAATCGATCAGGCGCGAGCCGAGCTGCATCAGCTTGCCGCCGACCTGCGCCTCGACCTCGTAGCGCAGCAGGGTTTGCCCCCCCTCGGCATCTTCGAGCATGACCTTGGCGCCGCCCTTCGCGAAGCCGGCAATGCCGCCCTCGCCTTCGCCGACGATGCGGTAGCCGTTCGGCGGATCGAGGTCCTGCAATTCGACCTTGCCCTTGAAGGTCGCCTTCACCGGGCCGAGCTTGACCTTCACCACCGCCGAGAAATGCGTGTCGTCATCCTTGTTGAGCTGCTCGCAGCCGGGGATGCAGGCCTTCAGCACCTCGGCGTCGTTGAGCTTCTCCCAGACCACCTGCTTGGCTGCGGGCAGCGTCACCTCGCCGTTCATCGTCATCGCCATGGCGTCGCTCCTCACCGTTTCCCGGTATGGCCGGCAGGTTGCAGCCGGCCCCGCCCCGGGTCTATCCAAGTTCCTCTCATCCATGGCCGGAAACGACCGGCGCGCACAAGAGGACGAAGCTGGGATGTGGGTTGCAATGACCGCTCCGCAGGAAGGCGCGCTCCGACATGGCTGACAGCGGGCTCTATGGCGACCTCTTCGCCGACCGGGAGATGGCGGCGCGGCTCGACGATCGCGCAGCGCTGCAGGGCATGCTCGATTTCGAGGCCGCCCTCGCCCGCGCCGAGGCCGAGACCGGCCTCATCCCCACCGCGGCAGCCGACATCATCGCCGGAGAGTGCAAGGCCGAGCTCTACGACATCGCCGCGATCGGCAGGGCCGCGACGCTCGCCGGCAATCCGGCGATCCCGCTGGTCAAGGCGCTGACGGCCCGCGTCGCTGCCGCCGATGCCGAGGCGGCCAAATGGGTACATTACGGCGCGACCAGCCAGGACGTGATCGATTCCGGCCAGGCTCAGCATTACCGGGCCGCTCAGGATCTGATCCTCGCCCGTTCCGCCAGTCTCGCCCATGCGCTCGCGGCCTTGGCGCGGGAACATCGGCGCACGCCGATGATCGGCCGCACCTTCCTGCAGCATGCGGTGCCGATCTCCTTCGGGCTCAAGGCCGCCAACTGGCTGAGCCCAATCGTCTCCTTCCATGACGACTTCATGATCTGGGGGGAATCCGCGCATCAGCTCGGTGGCGCCGCCGGCAGCCTCGCCTCGCTCGGCGACAAGGCCAATGCGGTCTCGGAAGCCTTCGCCCGCATCATGCCGTCGATCGGCGCCGTGCGCGTGCCCTGGCACAGCGAGCGCCGGCGCCCGGCCCGGATCGCGACCGAGCTCGGCCTGCTTCTCGGCCATCTCGGCAAGATGGCCGGCGACATCGCCCTGATGGCGCAGACCGAGATCGGCGAGCTCGCCGAGCCGGAAGCGCCCGGCAAGGGCGGCTCCTCCGCCATGCCACACAAGCGCAACCCGGTGCTGTGCACGCTGATCCTGACCGCGGCGAAGCGCACGCCCGGGCTGGTCGCGACCATGCTCGCGGCGATGCCGCAGGAGCATGAGCGCGCCATGGGCGGCTGGCATGCGGAATGGCCGACCTTGCGCGAGCTCTTCCTGATCGCCGGCGGGGCTCTGAACCATGCCGTCGCGCTGATCGAAGGGCTGCAGGTCTTCCCGGAGCAGATGCAGTACAATCTCGACCTCACCAACGGCCTCGTAATGGCCGAGCGCGTCTCGCTGGCGCTGGCGCAGACCATCGGCCGCGGCGAAGCGCATCACCTGCTCGAGGAAGCCAGCCGCGACTGCCTCGCCAGCGGCCGCCATCTCAAGGACGTCCTGGCCGACCACCCGAAGCTCGCTGGCAAGCTCTCCGGCGATGAGCTCGACGATCTCTTCGACCCGACGACCTATCGCGGCGCGACCGACGCGATCATCGACCGCATCCTCGTGCTCTACGAAGAGGAGCGGGAGTATATGGGCGGCAATGGCTGAGCGCCCGGCCGGGCGACAGCCATCGCGGCGCGGCGAAGATCCGGCCGAAGACTGGAGAGGCCGCTTCAGAAGCCGCCGAAGCGGCGATGGCGGTAGACCAGCCCCGGACCGGAGCCACCGCCGCCGATTGCGACCACCTGGCCGATCAGGATGCGATGCGTCGTGACCCGGTGCACCGCGGCGACGCGGCAATCGAAGCTGGCGAGCGCGCTCGCCAGCGCCGGCGCCCCAGTCGACAGCTCGCCCCATTCGCCGACGGAAAAGCGCTCGTCCCCCATCAAGCCGCGCCGGCCCGAGAACACCGTTGCGAGCTCGTGATCGGCCGCTGCCAGCGTGTTGACGCAGAAGATGCCGCTCTCTTCGATCGCCGCGAGCGTCCGGCTAGCAGCTTCGATGCAGACGAGCACGGTCGGAGGCGAAACCGAGACCGAGCTGACCGCAGTCGCCGTCAACCCCGAACGGCCGGCCGGCCCCAGGGTCGTCACGATATGAGTGGCGCTCGCCACTTGCGCCATCGCCTCTCGGAAAGCGTGCGCATCGGGGAGCGCAGCGCGTAAGGCGGCATCGACCATGCTGTTCATCGCCCAACTCTGCGCGAGGATACTGCCATTTATCTAGGCGCGCAGGGGTAAAAGGCCAGTTTCAGCAATTGTCGACATAAAGACCCTTTCCACCACAGGGTTAAGATATATCATCTCGCGCCTGCAGGTTCACTCCCGCCGCAGCGCCGCCAGCAATCCGGCGCGCAGGTGGTGCATCAGCGCGTCGCTCGCCTCGGCGGCGGCGCCCGGCTCGCCCGCCGCCAGCGCCTGGGCAAGCCTCGCATGGTGATGCGCTGCCGGCACGAGATCGACCTGCCGGTCGAAGAAGTACCAGGCGCGGCGGATCAGCGCCTGCAACGGCTCGACGGCGCGGCTGGCATAGGGGCTGCGGGCCGCTGCCGCGACCAGCGCATCGAGTTCCTTGTCCAAGCGCATATAGGCGTTGACGTCGTCGACCTCGGCCGCTTCGCGCATCGCCCGCGCCTTGGCGAGGATGGCGCTGCGCTCGCCTGGTCCGGCGCGCTTTGCCGCCTCGGCCGCGATCAGGCGTTCCAGCACTTCGCGGGCATCGAGCGCCGCCATCACGTCGATGGCGTCGATGGCGGTGACGACCACGCCCTTGCGCGGCAGGATCTCGACCAGCCCCTGCTGCGCCAGCCGGATGAGCGCCTCGCGCACCGGTGTGCGGCCGACGCCGACGAGCTCGATCATCTGCGCCTCGGTCAGCACCGCGCCCGGCCGCAAGGACAAGGTCACGATCGCCTCCTCGAGGCGGCGATAGGCCAGGTCAGACAGGCTGGCGTTGGCGCGAACGCCGACAGCATTCTCGCCGGAAACGCGGGCATCCTCGGTCATGGGCGGCACCCGTGATGCTTGACGCTTCAGAGACCATTGATATATCAGAACTTTCAACAGGACCGCAAGGCGGGCGAACCGGCCGGCCGATCGTAAGAATTCCGCGCATGGAGGCCGAGATGGCGTTCACCTGCACGATCCCCGCCGTCGCCACGCTCCAGCAGGACGACGAGACGGTCCGGATCACGCGCTGGGATTTCGAGCCGGGCGCAGTGACGGGCTGGCACAGCCATGGCTGGCCCTATTTCGTGATCATGCTGGTCGCCGGCACCTTGCGCATCCATGACGGCGCCATGGAGACCGATGTGCCGCTGGAGCAGGGCCAAGCCTATATGCGCCAGGCCGGCATCCAGCACGATGTGATGAACGGCTCGCCCCACCCGATCGCCTTCGTCGAGATCGAGGTGAAGCAGCCGAGCGCGCTCAAGCTCCTGCCCACCACATGAAGATCGCGATCATCGGCGCCGGCATCGTCGGCACGGCTATCGCCCATGCCTTGCTCGACGAGGGACACGAGGTCCTGATCTTCGACAAGGAAGGCCCGGCCTTCGGCCCGTCGCGTGGCAATGCCGGCATCATCGCGCATACCGACGTGCTGCCGATCGCCAGCCCGAACATGCTGCGCAAGGTGCCGGGCTTCCTGCTCGATCCGCTCGGCCCGCTGGCGATCCGCCTCGGATACCTCCCGCAATTGCTGCCCTGGCTGGCGCGCTTCCTGCTCGCGGCACGCCCTGCCGCCTATGAGCGCTCGATCGACGGCATCATCGCGATCCAGCAGCTCGCGCTACCGGCCTGGCTGTCACGCGCCGACAAGACCGGGCTCGGCGGGCATATCCATCGCCGCGGAGCGCTCTACACCTATCGCGATCCCAAGGACACCGCCGACCTCGAAACGCTCGCGCGTCGCCAGCGCGCCGCCGGCATCGCCGTCGACATGCTGCAGCCGCAGGAGTTGCGCCAGCTTGAGCCGGCGCTGAAGGATCGCTTCGCCGGCGCCACCTTCCATCCCGACTGCGCCCATATCAGCGACCCGCTCGCCCTCACCATGGCGCTCTTCGAATCGGCACTGGCGCGCGGCGCCACCTTCGAGAAGGCGCAGGTCGACAACATCTCGCTGGGTGAGCGCCCCGCTCTGGTTGGCCCGGATGGCTGGCAGCGCGTCGTCGATCGCGTCGTCGTCGCGGCCGGCGCCTGGTCGAAGCCGCTGGCAGCGGCGATGGGCGACAACATCCCGCTCGACACCGAGCGCGGCTACAATGTCAGCTTCCCCGGCGTGACCGGCCTGACCAGCCGCCCGATCGGCTTCAAGGACGATGGCTTCGTCATGACCCCGCTCGAAAGCGGCCTGCGCATCGGCGGCGCGGTCGAGTTCGGCGGCCTGCAGGCGCCGCCCAATCACGCGCGCACCAAGGCGCTCTACGACAAGGCGACGAAGCTGGTGGACGGGCTGCCGGCCTTCGACAGCGGCCGGCTCTGGATGGGCTTTCGCCCGTCTCTGCCGGATTCCCTGCCGGTCATCGGCAAGGCGAGCCGTAACCCCAATGTCGTCTACGCCTTCGGCCATGGCCATTACGGCATGACCCAGTCGACGGCGACGGCCGATCTCGTCGCCGCGCTGATCGCTGGCCGCCCGCCGGCAATCGACATGAGCCATTTCAGCCCGCAGCGCTTCTGAAGTGGCGGCGTCCGGCGTATAGCTCGGACCGATGGCGGCTGAATCGATCTCTCAGCCGGCAAGGGCAAGGCCATGATCCGACTCAGCTTTGCGCTTCTTCTGACTGCTTCGCTGGCAGGCTGCATCGGCCTCGCGCCGCAGGCCTGCGCGCCCAGCCAGCAGGCGATGCTGTCAGCCGAATTGCTCTTCGGCCGCAAGATCGGCGACCGCGTCGGCGTCAGTGAGACGGATTTCCGCCGCTTCATCGACCAGGAGCTGACGCCGCGCTTTCCCGACGGGCTGACCATCCTCGATGCGACGGGGCAGTATAACGATCGCGAGCGCGGCAGGCTGATCCGCGAACCGAGCAAGCTCGTGCTGATCGTGATCTCCGATGAGGTCGAGAACCGCGACAAGCTCACCGCCGTCACCGAGGCCTATAAGCGCCGCTTCAACCAGCAATCGGTCGGGCTGATCCTGAAGGCGGCTTGCGCCGCGTTCTGAGCGGCGGCCAAAGAATCGGAAACCTTGCTACGAAAAGATCGCGCCAGCTCAGTGGCGTAGCCACTCCTCCTCAACTAGCCTGACGCAACGGCATAGAAAATGCCGACGAGGGGAACCGTGCAATGCAGGCTTCGATCCTGACCGATCTGCTGCTGCCTCTCGCCATCGGCATTGTCATGCTCGGACTGGGACTGAGCCTGACGATCGAGGATTTCCGCCGCGTTGCCCGCTATCCGCTCGCCGTCGGCTTCGGCCTCTTCCTTCAGGTCCTGCTGTTGCCCATCGCCGCCTTCTCCATCGCGATCGGCCTGAAGCTCTCGGCCGACCATGCCGTCGGGCTGATGCTGCTGGCGGCTGCGCCGGGTGGGGCGACGGCCAACATCTACAGCCACCTCGCCCGCGGCGACGTCGCGCTCAACATCACGCTGACCGCGGTCAACAGCCTGCTCTGCCTGTTGACCCTGCCGATCGTACTCGACCTTTCGCTCAGCTACTTCCTCGGCAACGGCCAGTACGTGCCGCCGCCGCATCGCAAGGTGATAGAGGTCGGCGCCATCATCCTGATCCCGGTCGCAATCGGCATGCTGCTGCGGGCGCGCGCCGAACGCTTCGCCATCCGCGCCGAGACGCCGATCAAGATCTTCTCGATCCTCGTCCTCGTCGTCCTGATCGCCGGCGCCATCTATATCGAGCGCAAGGCCCTGCTGCCGAGCCTGATCGCAGTCGGGGGCGCCTGCCTCACCTTCAACCTCGTCAGCATGCTCACCGGCTATATCGCGCCGCGGGCGCTGCGCCTGCCGAAGGGGCAGGCGGTGGCGATCGCCATGGAAATCGGCATCCACAATGCGGCGCTGGCGATCTTCATCGCGCTCAACGTGCTGCGCAACCCAGCCGCAGCCGTGGTGCCCGGCATCTACAGCCTGGTGATGTACGTGACTGCCTCGGTCTTTGCAGTCTGGCTGGTGCGGCGGAACGCGGCGCTGCGCCCCGCCTAGCCTCAGGCGAACCGGGCCGGCGCGAACGGCGTCGGGTCGACGAAGACCTTCTGGCCGCTGACCATCTCGGCAACCATGCGCCCGGTCACCGCCGCCAGCGTCAACCCATGATGGGCATGGCCGAAGGAGAACCATAGGTTCCTGTGCTTCGGCGCCGGGCCGATGATCGGCATCATGTCGGGCGTGCACGGCCGGTTGCCGAGCCAGGGCTCGGCGTCGAGCCGCTCGCCGAGCGGGAACAGGGTTTTCGCGATCGGCTCGGCGCGGGCGAGCTGCACCGGCGTCTTCGGCGCGCCGCGATTGGCGAACTCTGCACCGGTGGTGAGCCGCACGCCCTGGCGCATCGGCGCCAGGAAATAGCCGCGCTCGGTGTCGAGCACCGGGTGATTCAGCACGGCGTTGCCGAGCGGCTTGTAGTGCATGTGGTAGCCGCGCTTCACCGCGAGCGGCAGGCGATAGCCGAGCCGGTTCGTCAGCACGTCGGCCCAGGGGCCGAGCGCGACGATCGCGTCCATGCCGAGCGCCTTGGTGCCGTCGGCCAGCGTCACGCTCCAGCGATCGCCATCCTGGGCGAGCGTGCCGGCATCCCCCTGGGCGAAGCGCCCGCCAAGCTTCTCGAACAGCGCGAGATAGGCCTTGGACAGACCGAGCGGGTCGATCACCGTCACCGGATCGGTCCAGTGCAGGCCGCCGATCAGGCTCTGGTCGAGATGCGGCTCCTCGGCGCGCAGGTCGGTCGCGTCGAGCGCGCGGTGGTTGAGGCCGAAATCGCGCTTCCAACGCTCGGCCTCGGCGAGGCGGGTCTCCTGCTCGAAGGGCGTGCGGAACACCTTCATCCAACCCTTGCGGCGGAGCAGGTCGGTCGCGCCCGCTTCCTGCGCCAAAGCATCGTGCTCGCTGACGCAATGCTCGATCAGGGTCGCGTATTTATGGGCGATCGCCTCGTGGTGCGAGGCGCGCGAATGCATCCAGTACGACCACAGGAAGGGCGCGAGCTTGGGGATCGCGTTCCAATGGTAGTGCGCGTCGATGGTGTTGTTCATCGCATAGCGGATGAGCGCGCCGAAATCGTGCGGGAAGCCGTAGGGATAGACGCCCTCGCGCTGGATCAGGCCGGCATTGCCGTAGCTGGTCTCGCCGCCAGGCTGGCCGCGATCGACCAGCAGCACCGAACGGCCCGCCTTCTGCAGATGCAGCGCCACCGAAATTCCGACGATGCCTGCTCCAACAACGATCGCATCCGTGCGCATCAACCCTGTCTCCGCCAGCCTTTCCCACTAGCAAGAATAGCGCCGGCGATGGCGCTGTCAGCCGTTTCGTCGAATCTTGCGGATAATCCGGCAAAGTTTCGCAGCTTCTGCCGCACTTGTTGCAATGCAGCAGCGATGGTGGGCAGTCGAGCTGTTCCCGCGCAATTTTCTGCGCAGGCATGTATCTGTCATTGCGACAGCGGGACCGGACGCGGCGTCAGATGCACGCCGGCGATGGTGCAGCGGGTCGAGCCACCAGCCCGCTCGATCGTCGGGATCGCCAGCGGCAGCGGCCGCGCGCTCTCGCCGATGGCGGCAAGCTGCTCGGGCATCAGCGCGGAGAAGGCTGTCGTCGAGAGGGCGAGGATGCGCCCATCCCGCCCCTGCAGCTCGATCGCATTGCCAGCGAATTGCTCGATCTGCCCATTGCTGAGCGGAATCACCTGGCGGCCGGCGCGCTCGAAGCGCTCGACGATCTCAACGCGCCGCGCCGGGTCGGTGATCATGTCGAGGCCGATCATGGCGAAATCGGTCGCAACGCACATCAGCACATTGGTGTGGTAGATGTCGGCACCGTTGCCGTCCTTGGCCGAAAACACCATCGGTTCGAAATTGAACTGGGTGCAGAAGCGCTCGAGGATGATCGGATCGGTGCGCTCGGATTTGGCTGCGTAGGCGATGCGGTCGATATGGTCGAGCACCATCGCGCCGGTGCCTTCGAGGAAGAGCCCGTCCGGCTCGAGACCGGAATAGTCGATCACCTCCTGCACCCGGTAGCGCCGCTTCAGCATCTCGATGACGTCGCCGCGGCGCTCACGCCGGCGGCTCACCGCCTTCATCGGATAGATGGCGACATGGCCACCGGCATGGGTGGAGAACCAGTTGTTTGGGAAGACGGAATCCGGCGTCTGCCGGCCTTCGTCCTCGAACAGATGCACGGTGACGCCATGCTCCTCCAGCAGCGCGGCCGCATCGGTGATCTCCTGGAAGGCGAGCTCAGCGAGATCGTCCCCCTCCTCCTGCAGGCGCTGGAAATGGTTGTCGGCGGCGGTCTCGGTGTTGACCGTGAAATGATGCGGCCGGACCATGACCACGGCCGAGGGAGCCTGGACGGAAAAGGCGGGCTGGCGTGCCATCGAACGATCCTTTCAGGGTCAGTCGGCGGCGCGCTGCAGCATGCCGAAGAGATCGCGCGGCTCGTCGGGATCGGCGATCATGTCGAGATTCTGGTAGAGATCGGTGCCGGCGATGCGCTCGCGCAGATAGCGCAGCGCCGAGAAATCCTCGATCGCGAAGCCGACGCTGTCGAACAGCGTGATCTGCCGGGCATCCTGCCGGCCCGGGACCTGGCCGGTGACGACGCGCCAGAGCTCGGTGATCGGATAGTCCTTGTCCATTTGCTGGATCTCGCCCTCGATCCAGGTCTGCGGCGGATATTCGACGAAGGTGTCGGCGCGCAGCAGGATGTCGCGGTGCAGCTCGGTCTTGCCGGGGCAATCACCACCGATGGCGTTGAGATGGACGCCGCGCCCGACCATGTTGTCGGTCAAGATCGTCGCGAACTGCTTGTCGGCGGTACAGGTGGTGATGATCTCGGCCCCCTCGACAGCGGCTTGCGCCGTGCTGCAGGCGGTGACCGAAAGGCCGCTGCCCTGCAGATTGCGCCGCGTCTTCTCGATGGCGATGGGGTCGATGTCGTAGAGCCTGACCGCCTCGATGCCGATGACGGCCTTCATCGCCAGCGCCTGGAACTCGGCCTGGGCGCCATTGCCGATCATCGCCATGGTGCGGGCGCCCTTCGGTGCCAGGTGCCTCGCCGCCATGGCGGAGGTCGCGGCGGTACGCAGCGCGGTCAGCAGCGTCATCTCGGTGAGCAGGACGGGATAGCCGCTGGCGACCTCGGCGAGCAGCCCGAAGGCGGTGACCGTCTGCAGGCCCGACGCGACGTTCTTCGGATGGCCGTTGACGTATTTGAAGCCGTAGATGGTGCCGTCCGAGGTCGGCATCAGCTCGATCACGCCGTCGCGTGAATGGCTGGCGACGCGCGGCGTCTTGTCGAAGCTCTCCCAGCGCCGGAAATCCTCCTCGATGCGGTCGGCGAGCTCGCGCAGCATCGTCTCGATGCCGACGCGATGGACGAGGCGCATCATGTTGTCGACGCTGACGAAAGGCACCATCGCCTTCGCGGAGGGAGGAAGTGCGGTCATCACTAGCGTCAGGTCCCGAGCTGTTGAGAGCTAACTCTACCGCCGACGGCCTGTTGGCCGAAATATCAGAACTGTGTTATTTCCGTCATCAAATTGAACAGATTGCCTATCTGAATTGTTCATTCCGTCAGGACGCTCGATGGTCGCCGAAATCGCCAAATATGTCCCCGATGCGCTCGACCGGGCGCTGATCACGCATCTGCGGGGCGACGGCCGCGCGTCGCTCTCCAAGCTGGCGACCGTGCTGGGGGTCGCCCGCGGCACCGTCCAGAACCGGCTGGAGCGGCTGATCGAGACCGGAACGCTGCTCGGCTTCACCGCCCGCGTCCGCGACGACTACGACACGAACGCGGTGCACGCGGTGATGATGGTCGAGGTCGTCGGCAAGTCGACGACGCAGGTCATCCGCAAGCTGCGCGGCCTGCCGGAGGTCCATACGCTGCACACCACCAACGGCAACTGGGACCTGGTCGCCAATATCCGCGCCGGCAGCCTCGCCGAGTTCGACCGCGTCCTGCGCGAGGTGCGGATGATCGACGGTGTCGCGAACAGCGAAACCAGCCTGTTGCTGAGCAGCGTCTAGACGGACCGGCCGCGCAATGACGGCGGGCCGCCCTGCGCCGGCACCAGATGACGCCGCCCTCCGGATCGGCCAGTGTGGCGCTCCGTTTTTCTGTTTCGGTCTCGATGCTCGCCGCCCTCGCCTCCGCCCTCGCTCTGCTCGGCCGCTATGGCACGCAGGGCTTCGCGCTCTCGATCTTCCTCGGCCTCGCTTTGCCGCAGTTCTCGGCGGCGGCCCGCCCGCTCCTGCCGGTGACGATCTTCTGCTTCACCACGGTGGTGTTCATGCGCGCCGATCTCGGCGTCATCGCCGGGCTGGTGCGCCGGCCGGCGAAGCTGATCTTGACCTGCCTCTGGCTGCTGTTCACCCCAGCGCTGCTGATCGCCGCCGCCCTCGCAGTGCTCGGACGCGAGGCACTCGATCCCGGCCTCTTGCTCGGCATCGCGATCATGGGCGCCGCGCCGCCGATCATGTCCTCGCCCGCCGTCGCCATCCTCTACGGCTTCGAGCCTTCGCTGATCATCGCCGGCGTGATCGTCACCACGATCGTGAGCCCGATCGTTGCGCCGTTCCTGGTCGACTGGCTGGCGGGAGCGGCCGTGCCGCTCGACCGGCTGGCGCTGGCCCTGCGGCTCGTCATGTTCATCGGCGGCGGCATGGTCGTCGCCTTCGCGATAAGGCGCTGGCTCGGGGCCGAGCGCATCCGTGAGCTCAAGCCCAATCTCGATGGCTTCGGCGTGCTGATGTATTTCGTCTTCGCCATCGCGGCGATGGACGGGGTGACCAGGGCGGCGCTGGAACGACCGGGCCAGGTCGCGCTCTTCCTCTCCGTCGCCTTCCTGGTTTCCGCTGTCGGCCTCGCCAGCGCCTGGCTGGCGCTGCGCCATTTTCCCGTCTCCGAGCGCTTCATGATCGGCTATGGCACCGGCCAGCGGAACATGGGCCTGCTCGTCGCCGCGCTCGGTGCCGGCGTGCCGCCGACCACCTATCTCTATTTCGCGCTGGCCCAGTTCCCGATCTACCTGCTGCCCTGGCTGCTGCGCGGTGTCGCGGCGCGGATCCGGCGCAGGGAAGCCTCTGCTGACGAGACCGGCTTCCAGGCTGCGCGCAACCGGCCGCTATGACGACCGGAGCGGGGAGACAATGCCGATGAAGCTCTATTCCGGACCACTCAGCCTGTTCGGCCGCAAGATCGAGATCGCCCTTGCCGAAAAAGGGCTGGCCTTCGAGCGCGTCGTCGTGCCGTTCAACCAGATGGTCGGCTACAACCCGAAGCACCCCGACGTCCTCGCCGCCAATCCGAAAGGCCAGGTGCCGGTCCTGATCGAGGGCGAGCTGACCCTCTACGACTCCACCCTGATCCTCGAATATCTCGACGAGGCCTACCCGCAGCCGCCGCTCTATCCCACGACGCCGGTGGAGCGGGCGCGCTGCCGCCAGCACGAGCTCTTCGCCGACGAAGTGCTGTTCGGCGCGCTGCGCCAGCTCTTCCACCGCAATGGCGAACGCCTGCCGCAGGCGGAACTCGAGCAGGCGGAGGGCGAGGCCAGGGCAGCCGAAGCCCTGCTGGCGCGCTACTTCACCGACATCGAGGCAGCGCTCGGCCAGAAGCCCTATCTCTGCGGCGCCTTCACCGTCGCCGACATCGGGATGTTCCTGATGGTGCATTATGTCCGCCGGCTGGACGGGCCGTCATTCGCTGCCCTGCCGGCGCTCGCGGCCTGGTATGAGCGGGTCGGCGCGCGTCCCGTCTTCGCGGCACAGCTGGCCGAGATCGCTGATTGGGACCGCAAGCTCTCGCTGCCGCTGCAGCGCCTCTGACACCGGAAAGCGATGGCGGCGGCGCATATGCCGGTGTCGCCGTCTCAAGGAAATCCCTGCTGACGCGAGCTGACTGCAAGCTTTGCCAGAGTTCCGGCAAGCAAAACCGGAGTTCCTGTTATGATCACGCTCTATTCGGGGCCGCTCAGCCTGTTCTCGCGCAAGGTCGAGATTGCGCTGCGCGAAAAGAATCTCGCCTTTGAGCGCATCATGGTGCCGTTCAACCAGACGACCGGCTACGACCCCAAGCATCCCGAAGTCGTCGCCATCAACCCCAAGCAGCAGGTCCCGGTGCTGAACGATGACGGGATCGTGCTCTACGATTCCACGGTGATCCTCGAATATCTCGAGGACGCCTATCCTGAGCCGCCGCTCCTTCCGCTCTGCCCCGGCGCCCGTGCCCGCTGTCGGCTCGACGAGCTCTATGCCGACGAGATCATGCTGCAGGCGCTGAAGCCGCTGATGCACCGCACCACCCCGCCCTCGACCGACCAGACCAGGCGCCTCGCCCAGGAAGCCGACGCGCTGATCGCCGAGCATACGCTGGAGAAGCATTATGCCGTGCTGGAAGACCGGCTCGCCGGCCGCGAATTCTTCGGCGACGCCGTCTCGGTCGCCGATATCGCCCTGTTCATGAGCGTGCTGTTCTCGCTTCGCCTCGGCGGCCCCTCGCTCGCCCCGTTCGACGGCCTGTCGCGCTGGTTCGAGCGGCTGAAGCTGCGGCCCGCCTTCACCCAGGCGGCCGTCGAGATCGCCGAGGCCGATCGGCGCCTGTCGTTTCCGCTGAAGCGGGCGTAGCGCGGCCAGCCTCTCCTCTTTACGCCCAGAGCGCGGTCGTCCCGGGCGTAGCGAAGCGCAGACCCGGGACCCATTCCGGACCTCTACCGGAAAGGCTCCGGAATGGATCCCGCATCGGCGCCGCTAACGCGGCTTGTCCGGGATGACACCAGCGTGGTTTCGCGATCAGGCGAAACAGGCTAAACGCCGGCCATGAGCACGATCCGCATCGCCCCTTCCATTCTCTCCGCCGACTTCGCCAAGCTCGGCGAGGAGGTCCGCGCCGTCGACGAGGCCGGTGCCGACTGGATCCATTGCGACGTGATGGACGGGCATTTCGTGCCCAACATCACCTTCGGCCCCGATGTGCTGAAGGCGATCCGGCCGCACACCAGGAAGTTCTTCGACGTCCATCTGATGATCGCGCCGGTCGATCCCTACATCGAAGCCTTCGCCAAGGCCGGTGCCGACCTGATCTCCTTCCATGTCGAGGCCGGCGCGCATCCGCACCGGACGCTGCAGGCGATCAAGGCGCAGGGCAAGCAGGCCGGCATCGTGCTCAACCCCGGCACGCCGGCGAGCGCGGCCGAGCCGCTGATCGGCGATGTCGACCTGATCCTGCTGATGACGGTCAATCCCGGCTTCGGCGGCCAGAGCTTCATCCATTCGGTGGTCGAGAAGATCGCTCAGGTGCGCGCCCTGATCGGCGAGCGCCCGATCGCGCTCGAGATCGACGGCGGCGTCACGCCGGAGACGGCGCCGCTCTGCGTCAAGGCCGGCGCCGATACTCTGGTCGCCGGCTCGGCCGTGTTCAAGGGCGGGCCCTCGGCCTATGCCGGCAACATCGCCGCCATCCGCAAGGCGGCGGAGGCGGCGCGCGGCGATTGGGTCTAAGGACTCAGAGATCGATCGCGGCGAAGCCGCCATAGATCAGCCGAGTGCCATCGAAAGGCATCGGATTGGCCTCGGGCTGCATGCGCGGATCGGCCATGATCTTCTGCCAGCCGGCATCGCGCGCCTCCTTGCTCGGCCATTCGACCCAGGAGAACACGACGACCTCGTCATCCTTGGCCGCGACGGCTCGGTAGAAATCGGTCTGCTTGCCACGCGGAACGTCGTCGCCCCAGGATTCGAAGACGCGCGTCGCGCCGTACTCCTTGAACAGCGGCGCTGCCTTGCGGGCGTGCTCGACATAGGCCTCGCGGTTGGCGGCAGGCACGGCTGCGACGAAACCATCGACATAGGACATCGGTCTTTTCCTCCTTGGGTCTGTCGGCGCTCCAAATCCGAAGAGCGTCCCGCCCAGCCGGCGCGGACGCTAGGCATGATAGGGGTCCGAAGCTGTCAGCAGTGGCCCTCCGGCATTCCGTCGGCGGCCCGTCCGTGCTAGCGAGCCGGCGAGCCTTTCATCGTCACCTCGCGAGCCCGCTATGATCCCCCGTTATTCCCGCCCCGAGATGGTCGCGATCTGGGAGCCGCAGACGCGCTTCCGCATCTGGTTCGAGATCGAGGCGCACGCCACCGACAAGCTCGCCGAGCTCGGCGTCGTGCCGAAGGAAGCGGCCGCGACGATCTGGGCCAAGGCCAAGGACGCCACTTTCGACGTCGCCCGCATCGACGAGATCGAGCGCGTCACCAAGCATGACGTCATCGCCTTCCTGACCCATCTTGCCGAGATCGTCGGCCCCGAGGCGCGCTTCGTCCACCAGGGCATGACCTCCTCGGACGTGCTCGATACCACGCTCGCCGTGCAACTCGCTCGCGCCACCGACATCCTGATCGCCGATGTCGATGCGCTGCTCGCCGCCATCCGGCGCCGCGCCTTCGAGCACAAGCTGACCCCGACTATCGGCCGCTCGCACGGCATCCATGCCGAGCCGGTGACCTTTGGCCTCAAGCTCGCCCAGGCCTATGCCGAGTTCGACCGCTGCCGCGCCCGGCTCATTGCCGCCCGTGCAGAGATCGCGACCTGCGCCATCTCGGGCGCCGTCGGCACCTTCGCCAATATCGACCCGCAGGTGGAGGAATACGTCGCCGAGAAGATGGGCCTGACGCCGGAGCCGGTCTCGACCCAAGTCATCCCGCGCGACCGCCACGCCATGTTCTTCGCCACGCTCGGTGTCGTCGCCTCCAGCGTCGAGCGCCTGGCGACCGAAATCCGCCATCTCCAGCGCACCGAGGTCTACGAGGCGGAAGAGTATTTCTCGCCGGGCCAGAAGGGCTCCTCGGCGATGCCGCACAAGCGCAACCCCGTCCTGACCGAGAACCTGACCGGCCTCGCCCGGCTGGTGCGCGGCATGGTCACGCCGGCGCTGGAGAACGTCGCCCTCTGGCATGAGCGCGACATCTCGCATTCCTCGGTCGAGCGCATGATCGGCCCGGACGCGACGGTGACGCTCGATTTCGCCTTGGCCCGCCTCACCGGCGTCGTCGACAAGCTGCTGATCTACCCGCAGAACATGAGGAAGAACCTCGACAAGCTCGGCGGCCTGCACAATTCGCAGCGCGTCCTGCTCGCTCTGACCCAGGCCGGCGCCAGCCGCGAGGACAGCTATTCCATGGTCCAGCGCAATGCGATGCGCACCTGGGAGCATGGCGAGGACTTCCTCACCAACCTAAAGGCCGACAAGGACGTCACGGCGAAGCTCTCGGTGGCCGCGCTCGAAGCGATGTTCGACGAGGGTTACCACTTCAAGCACGTCGACACGATCTTCCGCCGGGTGTTCGGCGAAGCGTGATGGCTCCGCTGGATTTCACGGAACCGAACGCTATCTAGCGGCTATGAAAACCTCAGACACCGACATCCTGATCGTGCCCGGCTGGTCGGGCTCCGGGCCCGACCACTGGCAGAGCCGCTGGGAGGCGAAGCTGCCGACCGCCCGCCGCGTCGAGCAGGAGGACTGGTACAAGCCGACCCGCGACGGCTGGGCGAACCGCATCGTCGCTGCCGTGCGCGCCGCGACGAAGCCGGTCGTCATCGTCGCCCACTCGGCCGGCTGCAGCGCCGTCGCGCACGCGGCCGAGCATCTGAAGCCGCATGAGGTCACCGGCGCCTTCCTGGTCGCGCCGGCTTCCGAACGAGCCAAGCGCGCGATCCCCGGCATGGCCGATGATTTCGCCGCGATCCCGCTGAGGCCCCTGCCCTTCCGCTCGGTGCTGATCGCCAGCGCGACCGATCCCTATTGCACGCCGGACGAGGCCAAGGCGCTCGCCGAGGCCTGGGGGTCGGAGTTCGTCGACGCCGGCGACAGCGGCCATCTCAACACCGAATCCGGTCACGGCCCCTGGCCCGACGGGCTGCTGCGCTTCGCCGGCTTCATGAAGAGCCTGACGGCGGTCTGAGCGGCGCAGGGCACAGCCCTGCAACCCGCCAACTATTGATTGATACGGCGCAGCTCTGCGCGAGCGGCGCTCCATTCGTAAAACGTCCTTGGACAAATCTGCGATGCATGGCTCAGAAGCGGCTCGGCGTCCTTCGTCGCCCCCTGCATGAGACGCGCTTCAGCGATATAGAAACTCGCTTCACAATCCTGCTCGTTATACTTGACCGGATCCTTGTCCTTCGCCGCTTCGCGAAGCTCTTCGTCGCCAATCTCGCCACGATAGTACCGAATGACCGGCGCAGGCCATTGCTGCATGTCGACCTTTGCAGCGGATGTAGCGATGCGCTCGCCTCGACCAGCCCGCACGGAAGCGATGTGCAGGAAGAGCGCTGCATAGGCATCGTTCGGATTAAGTTCCACAGCGCGCTCAAGCCCCTGGATAGCTTCGTCCGAGCGGCCGTCGAGGAATGCGAACCAACCGCGGCTACGGGTGGCGTTGAAGCTTTTCGGATTCAGGATCAGGGCCTCGTCGAGCTTCTGAAGCGCCTCCTTGTCGCGCCCCATCTCTGACAGAGCGCCCGCCATGCTTACGAGAATTTCGTCGTTGATCAGCTGCAAGCGCAACAGGGCCTGCAGGTCCTCCAGCGCAGCCTCGGGCCGGCCAAGCGTGCGCGCAACTGAAGCACGGGCGCCGAAAATATCGGACCGAGCTGGCGCGCTGATCGCGATGGCCCGTGTAAAGAGATCGTTCGCAGCGTCCCAATCACGCGCCCTGCGCCGGGCTTGACCGACCAGGAACAGGGCATTCTGCTCGACCTTGGGGCCTTCGGCCGACACCAGATCTCTTTGTGTCTTGTTGACCAGTGCCAGCGACTTCTCGCGCTCGAGCTTGTCGTCATGGAGTGCCAGCGCGCGGGCGACATGGCTGCGAGGGTCGCGAGGATAGCGCCGCACCAGCTCGGCCGAGCGCGCAACCCATTCCTCATCGGTTTTGGGCATGTGCTCGGCCGGAATGAGGAACCTTGCGAGCGATACATCGCCAAATCCGGCACGCGGGATCGACAGGAACGTCAGCATCGGGAGAAGCAATGCGCTGACGAGGGCAGCAGGGCGCCAGCACGGATGTTCCGCCTCGCGATCCCAACTCAACCAGATGAGAAGCCCGAATGCCGCGCCGCTCAGCGCTCCGGCGATGTGTGTGGCATGATCGACGCGTACCGGGCCAAACCCGGTGCTCGACGCCGCAGCGCCGAGAAAGGTCGCGAGGCAAAAGCCTCTCAACCACCCCTGGCGCGCCTTGCCCGGTGCCCTGAAACTCAGCACGAAGCCCGCCGCGACCAGCGCCATCACGGCGCCGGACGCCCCGATACCGAAGAGAGCGGGCGGATTGAAGCTGACCGAAGCGATCGAGCCGATCAGCCCGCCCAGCAGAAAAATCGCGAGCAGCCAGCCAATGCCGAGCATGGCTTCAAGAAACCAGCCGGCGATGACGAGCAGTATGACATTGGCGAGCAGGTGAGCCGTGCTGCCATGCAGGAATATGGAGCAGACCAGCCGGTACCACTGGCCTGCCTGAAAAACCAACTCGCTCGACATCGCGCCGAACAGCACTAGGGTCGGACCGGTCACGGCCATGACCCGCGTGCCCTCGAACGACATGGCGAGTTCGCCCAGGAAGACGAGGACGAGGATCGCGGCCAGCGCCAGTGTCGCCCACGGAACGGGCAAGAGCAGATCAGCCGCCGTTCTTGCCTGTCTTGGCGCCGGCGCAGGCAGCTGCGGGAACTGGGCGGCCGTTTCGATCTCTTCGCGGATATAGACGACGCTCGTTCCGGCTGCCTCATCATAGAAGGCGTCCCGGCCACGCACGATCGCCGTGACGGCGACGATCATCGCCGCGACCTCGGGCAATCTGGAAAGGAGCAGCAAAGTCGGCGGCAGGTCGCTCGGCAGTGTCAGGCCAGCCGACAAGACCGTGGAGAGCCCGATGGCGACCACGATGGAGAGGATGCAGGGCAGCGTGAACAGGACGTAGCGGCGGCGCAGCGCCGACCGGGCGCTGACGCCGGTGCGTGGCAAGACATAGAGCAGCGTCGCCTGGCGCCCGGGGCTTTGCCAGCCTCGGACCTCCGTCCACCAGCGCATCAAGGCGAGCAGCGGCCACTGCAGCAGGGACAGATCGAATGCCAGTGCCACCCGGCCTTCCGCGTCCAGTGAATAGCTGATGGATGTCGTGGCGCTCGAGCCGGCCTCTTGCCGCGACATCGTATAGAAGCGAGCGGTCGGCTGTCCGAAGAAGCTCTTGGTGCAGATTTTTTCCGCTGTCGGCTGAAAGCCGGGGCGAGCCTCGACGTCCTGCGGGCGCTCCCTGGCCGGCTCACACGAAATAACCACGGCGGTGCTGTCGATCACCACGCCCCCGGACAGCGGAAACAGAACGCTCGCCAAGAGCTGCGTTGCGACCATCACGACGATCGTGTCGATCAGAAAGGCGATGCCGCGGCGGATCAATCCGCCCTTCTTCCAGGTCGGTTCTGCGTCCATCCCCAGCCCTTGGCCGCCCATCCTCCGCGAGCTCAGCAAAACCAATCAAAAGATGCAAGGGTCGGAAACTCCTCAACCTATGCGAATGCGAAGGCTGCGACGCACTGGCCCTGGCGAAAGGCGGCTCCGACTCCCTCCGTCAACCGACCGAAGAAGCGTTGAACACGGCTAATTGGGCCGCGAAGGCGCGCTGATAGGCCGGCCGCGCTTCGGCGCGGGCGACATAGGCAAGAAGGTTCGGGTAGTCATCGAGGATGCCCGCGCTCTGCAGCCGGCGAAGCACCGTCACCATCAGGATGTCACCGGCACTGAATGCGCCATCGAGCCAGTCGGCCTCGCCGAGACGGCCGGACAGCGCCGCCAGCAATTTGTGAACCCTTTCGTCGAGAATGTGCAGGCGCTGCTCGTACCAGGGCTCGTCGCGTTCCCGGATAGTGGCGAGCGAGCGCTCGAAGATCGGCGGCTCCAGCGTATTGAGCGCGGCGAACATCCACATGATCGCGCGCGCCCGCGCATTCGCGTCCTCCGGCAGCAGGCCCGGATGCCGCTCGGCGATATGCAGCACGATCGCCCCCGACTCGAACAGGGCAAGATCGCCCTCCTCATAGGTCGGGATCTGCCCGAAGGGCTGCAGCGCCAGATGCGCCGGCTCCCGCATCGCCTTGAACGACAGGAGGCGGACGTCATAGGGCTGCCCGACTTCCTCCAGCGCCCAGCGCACGCGCATGTCGCGTGCCAGGCCCCTGCCGCGATCGGGCGAGCGTTCGAAGGCTGTGATGGTGGCGGTCATCGGCTGGCTCCCGTGATTGTTTCGCGCTTGCGTTCGAAGGACGAACGAGCGCCCTCGCTCCCGACAGCCCGCCTCGTTCCTTTTGGCTGCGGGCTCCATCGTCCGGCCGTCGACTCAAAGAAAAACCCGCCCCGGATCGCTCCGGAGCGGGCCTGTCTCACGCCGTGAGGCGATCGCTGACGATCAGTTCTCGACGTAGCCGATCTTGCCGTCGGCACCCTTCTTCCAGGTGTAGACGGTGTAGTCGGGGCGGGTGATGTCGCCCTTCTTGTCGAAGCCGATCTTGCCGATCACGGTGTCGACCGGGGCAGCGCCGTGCAGCGCAGCAGCGATCTTCTTCGGATCGGTCGAGTTTGCGCGCTTGGCGCCTTCGGCCATGATCTGGACCGCAGCGTAGCTGTAGAGCGTGTAGGCTTCCGGCTTGAACTTGCGGGCCTCGAACTTCTTCAGGACCGCAGCGGCTTCCGGACGCTTCTGCGGATCCGGCGGGAAGGTCATCAGCGTGCCTTCGACGCCCGGGCCGCCGATCGTGGCGAACTCGTCGGTGGTGATACCGTCGCCGGAGATCAGCACGGTCTTCAGGCCCTGGTCGCGCATCTGGCGCACGATCAGGCCGCCTTCGGTGTGCAGGCCACCCCAGTAGAGGTAGTCGGCGCCCGTCGACTTCAGCTTCGAGATCAGCGCCGAGAAGTCCTTCTCGCCGGCGTTGACGCCTTCATAGAGCACGTCCTTGATGCCCGCCTTGGTCAGGCCCTTGCGGGTCTCGTCGGCGAGGCCCTGGCCATAGGTCGTCTTGTCGTGGACGACGGCGATCTTCTTGTCCTTGAGGTTCTTGGCGATATAGGCCGCCGCGACCTCGCCCTGCTGGTCGTCGCGACCGCAGGTACGGAAGACGTTCCAGAGACCACGCTCGGTGATCTTCGGGTTGGTCGCCGAGGGGGTGATCATGAGAATGCCGTTCTCGGCATAGACTTCCGACGCCGGCATGGTGACACCGGAGTTGAAGTGGCCGAGCACCATCTTGACGCCGTCGCCGACGAACTTGTTGGCGACCGAGACGCCCTGCTTCGGATCGGAGACGTCGTCGCCGACCAGAACCTGGATCTTCTGGCCGAGGATGCCGCCGGCCGCGTTGATGTCTTCGGCAGCCTGCTCCGCCCCGTTCTTCAGCTGCGCGCCGAACGCCGCATTCGGACCCGTGATCGGGCCGGCGACGCCGAGCTTGATCTGTGCGTTCGCGACGCCCGAGAAGGCGAGGACCGCGCCAAGGGCAATTCCGCCCAAGAGCAGCTTCTTCATGCGTTGTGACTCCCCTGTGAGAATATTACGGAGCGGACAGGCCGCCCCGTCTCGGCGCGTGGTGCCACCGGAGAGCGCAGTCTTGCGCTTTTTCGCGATGCTGTCACGCGGCAAGCCCGTGAACTTTGGTGGTGCTTCAGGCGCCTCAGGAGCTCTCCCGAGCCCTCCAGGTGAAGGGACCGGTGCGCTCGTAGAGCCAGCGATACTGCGTCGTCATCTGCCGCGCCCGGTTGTAGCGCCAGCCGGCCAGGCCGAAGGCCAGCAGCACCAGCGTGTCGACGATGTAGTAGTGCAGCGTCAGCAGCGTCGCCTCGAACAGGGCGAAGTGAATGAAGCGGATCACCAGCCCGAGGATCAGCGTGTAGAAGACGAGCTGGACCGGCGGACGCCAGGTGATCGCGACCGCCCGGCCCGCCATCCAGGCGGCCCAGCCGCCCATCACCACCGTCACCAGCAGGAAGAGCCAGATGGTCGGCTCTTCATAGAGAATGCCCTGCATCATCGTGCTCCGTTCAAGCTCGCGGCGCTCAATGCCGTCCGCCTTCGAGATAGGCCGCGCGCACCTGCGGATTGGCGAGCAGCTCCTTGCCGGTGCCGCTCATGGTGATGACGCCGTTGACCATGACGTAGCCGCGATGGGCGAGCTTGAGCGCATGGAAGGCGTTCTGCTCGACCAGGAACACGGTCAGCCCCTGGCTGCGGTTGAGCTCCTTGATCGCCTCGAAGATCTGCTTGACGATCAGGGGAGCGAGACCGAGCGAGGGCTCGTCGAGCATCAGGAGCTTCGGCCGCGCCATCAGCGCACGCGCGATCGCCACCATCTGCTGCTCACCGCCCGAGAGCGTGCCGCCGCGCTGCTGCAGGCGCTCCTTCACGCGCGGGAACAGCGTGCAGATCTTCTCGAGGTCCTCGTCGAAATGCTGCATGCCGGCGACGGCCGCGCCCATCTGCAGGTTCTCGAACACGGTCATGCGCGGGAAGATGCGCCGCCCTTCCGGCGATTGCGCGATGCCGAGGCGCGCGATCTCGTGGCTCGGCATCTTGGTGATGTCGCGCCCTTCATAGGTGATGCTGCCCTCGCGCGCCTGCGGCGCACCGAAGATCGTCATCATCAGCGTCGACTTGCCGGCGCCGTTGGCGCCGATCATCGTCACGATCTCGCCCTGGCGGACGTCGACGTCGACACCCTTCAGCGCGATGATCTTGCCGTAATAGGTCTTGACGCCGCGGACGGCGAGGAGCGGCTGTGCGTCGCTCATAGGCCGACCTCCGCTTCCACCTGCTCGACCTCTTCGTCGTCGACGCCGAGATAGGCGGCGATCACCTTCGGATCGGCCTGGACTTCAGCCGGGGTGCCGTCCGCGATCTTGGTGCCATAGTCGAGCACCACGACATGATCAGAGATTTCCATCACCACCGACATGTCGTGTTCGATGAGCAGCAATGCCGTGCCGTGATCCTTGCGGATCGAGAGCAGCAGGTTGTTGAGGTCGAGGCTCTCGCGCGGATTGAGGCCCGCCGCCGGCTCGTCGAGGCAGAGCAGAACCGGGTCGGTGCACATCGCCCGCGCGATCTCGAGGCGCCGCTGGTCGCCATAGGGCAGATCGGCGGCGGGGTCGTCGGCGCGATGGATCAGGTTGATCTTCTCGAGCCAGAACTTCGCCTTCTCGATCGCCTCGCGCTCGCGCGCCTTGTAGCCGCCGATTCCGAGCACGCCGAGGAAGGTGAAGCCCGAGGCGATCATCAGCGGGTTGTGCTGCGCGACGAGCAGGTTCTCCAGCACCGTCATGCCGCCGAACAGGCGGATGTTCTGGAAGGTGCGGGCGACCTTGGCCTTCCAGGCGATGCGAAAGTCCGGCATGCGCTCGAGCAGGTGGCTCTCGCCGCCCTCCTGCGTCAGCGTCATCATGCCTTCGGTCGGCTTGTAGAAGCCGGTGATGCAGTTGAACACCGTGGTCTTGCCGGCGCCATTGGGGCCGATCAGCGCGGTGATGTCGCCCTTGCGGGCCTCGAATGAGAGGTCGTTGACGGCGGTCAGGCCGCCGAAGCGCATGGTGACATGCTCGACCTGGAGAAGCGGCTTGGTCGTCATCAGCCATGCCCCTCCTGGACCATATCCGCCGAGATCGCCTTCTTCTCCTTGAGGAAGGCGGTCGGCTCGCGGGTCGAGATCAACCCGCGCGGCTTCCAGATCATGATGACCACCATGGCGAAGCCGAAGATCAGCATGCGATACTTGGTCGGGTCGAAATCGGGGCCGAAGATCTGTTTCAGCCAGTCGAGCTCACGCAGCAGCTCCGTGCCGCCGATCATCGCGATCGCGGCGATGGCGCAGCCCCAGAGCGAGCCCATGCCACCGAGGACGACGATGGCGAGGACCACCGCGGATTCCATGAAGACGAAGGATTCCGGGCTGATGAAGCCTTGCCGAGCCGCAAAGAACGAGCCGGCGAACCCGCCGAACATGGCGCCGAGCGAAAAGGCCGTCAGCTTGGTGTTGGTGGTGTTGATGCCGAGCGAGCGGCAGGCGATCTCGTCCTCGCGCAGCGCCTCCCAGGCCCGCCCGACCGGCAGGCGCCGCAGGCGCAGGCTGACATAGGCGGTCAGCAGCGCAAGGCACAGGATGACGTAGTAGAGGAAGATCGTCCGGTAGAGCGGCGAGAACTCTAACCCGAACACGGCCGCAAAGCCGTTGTCAGCCGCCGTGAACGGTATTCCGAAGAAGGTCGGCCTCGGAATGCCGGAGATGCCGGCATAGCCGTTCGAGAAATCCGTCCAGTTGATCAGGACGAGACGGATGATCTCGCCGAAGGCCAGCGTCACGATGGCGAGGTAGTCGCCGCGCAACCGCAGCACCGGGAAGCCGAGAATGATGCCCCAGAACGCGGCGAGAATGCCGGCGAGCGGCAGCAGCACCCAGAAGGACAGGCCGAAATTCTTCGCCAGCAGCGCGTAGGAATAGGCGCCGACTGCATAGAAGGCGACATAGCCGAGGTCGAGCAGGCCGGCGAGGCCGACGACGATGTTCAGCCCCCAGCCCAGCATCACATAGATCAGGATCTGCACGCCGAAATTGTCGATCCATTTCAGCGCCCCGCCCCAGCCCGCGAGGTTGATCGCGATCAGCGGGAAGGTCAGCAGGAAGCCGAGGCCGAACAGCGAGAAGATCCGCGAATGGCGCTGGAAGAAGCCGACCGTGCCATGCGGCAGCAGCCGCACGATCGATTTGCCCTCGCCCCGCTTCTGCTGGCGCAGCGCCATCAGGAAGCGGCCGACGAAGACGATCGCCACCGCCCAGGCCACCGCGTCCCAGCGCGGATCGAGCACGAGCTGGTTGTCGAGGTTCTGGCGCGTGCCCCAGGCGATGATCGGGATGCACAGGCCGAAGGTGACCAGCGCCGCGAAGGCCGCCTCCTTCAGCGCCGTCATCATGTCCGCCTGGCGCTTGGCGGGGTTCGATGCCACTCCTGCCATGGGCTCAGACCTTCTCGACTTCTGGCCGGCCCAGGATGCCGGAGGGCATGAACACGAGGACGACCGCGAGGATGCAGAAGGCGGCGACGTCCTTGTAGTCGATGGTGAAATAGGCCGACCACATCACCTCGATCAGGCCGATCAGGAGTCCGCCGAGCACTGCGCCCGGCAAGGAGCCGATGCCGCCGAGAACCGCCGCGGTGAAGGCCTTGACGCCGGGCGTGAAGCCGTCGGCGAAGTTCACGACGCCGTAGAGGACGAGGTACATGACGCCGGCGACCGCCGCGAGCGCCGCGCCCATCACGAAGGTGATCGAGATGGTACGGTCGACGTCGATGCCGAGCAGCGAGGCCATCTTGCGGTCCTGCTCGCAGGCGCGCTGGGCCCGGCCGAGCGGCGTCTTCTGCACCAGGTACCAGAAGGCCGCGAGCAGAACGACCGTGGTCACGATGATCGCGATCTGCTTGTAGGAGATCGAGACCGGGTAGGTGGAGCTGTCGATCAGCAGGATCGACTGGTTCAGCATCGGCGGGATCGGCTTGTTGCGCGGTCCCTGCACGACCTGGACGAAATTCGTCAGGAAGATCGACATGCCGATCGCCGAGATCAGCGGCGCCAGGCGGAACGAGCCGCGCAACGGCCGGTAGGCCACCCGCTCGATCGTCCAGTTCCACAGCGAGGTGAAGAACATCGCCAGGATCAGGACGAAGATCAGCGACAATACGATCAGGCCGGCGCCGAGCCAGGCCGAAATCAGCATGAAGAAGATCAGCGCGATGAAGGCCGACAGCATGAATACGTCGCCATGGGCGAAATTCACCATGCCGATGATGCCGAAGACCATCGTGTAGCCGATGGCGATGAGGCCGTAGATCGACCCCAGGGTCAGCCCATTGATGAGCTGCTGGACGAATACTTCCATGGAACGACGCCTAACCCCTCGAATCAGTTACCCGTTCTTTTCTGCGCGGCATGACACCGACGCATGCGGGATGCGATTTCGGCGCAGAGCTACCAACCGTCTGCGCGCTCGACAATCACCCCGCGCCACATTTCTGTCAAAAGCAATCTGCGTGACATTGCATATGCAATAGGCAGCCGATGCTGCGGCCCTGCGCGCATTCGGCGCAAGATGATTGCTCGGCATGCAGTACACGATCCTGCGATATCGGGCCCTGCTGTCGCCGATGTCGCACCACCGGGACGCGAGATACCGGAATGGCGGTTCCGATCGCGTTTCAGGCCTGCGCTTTAGGCCTCGCGTGCCGGCCCGCGCGCTGCCACGATCCGTTATTCCGCGAATCCCTCATTCAGGTGCGCCATGGTCCTCGCAGCCCCTCCCCTCGCCGACGCCGCCTATGACAAGGCGCTGGCCCTGCTCGACCGCGTCCCGTTGATCGACGGTCACAACGACCTGCCTTTCGTCGTGCGGCTCGACCGGAGTGCGAAGGGCGACCTTTCCGTCTACGACCTCGGCAAGATCCATCCCGAGACCGACACCGACATCCCGCGCATGCGCGCCGGCAAGCTCGCGGGCCAGTTCTTCGCAGCCTATGTCCCGCCGAATCACCCCAAGCCGGCGGGCTTCGCGCTGGCCCAGATCACGCTGATGCGCCGGATCTGGGAGCGCCATGCCGACGTCTTCCGGCCGGGCCTCTCGGCCGACGACGTCGAAGCCGCCAGGAAGGAAGGGCGGATCGCCCTGTTCATGACGATCGAGAACGGCTCGGCGCTCGACAACGAGCTCGACGCGCTCGACGCCTATTGGGACCTCGGCGTCCGGCTGATGACGCTCTGCCACAACGACACCCATGACTGGTGCGATTCGGCCACCGACGCACCGCGTCACAATGGGCTCACCGCCTTCGGCAAGGAGGTGATCGGCCGGATGAACCGGCTCGGCATGGTCGTCGACCTCGCCCATGTCGCGCCCAAGGTGATGCACGACGTGCTCGACGTCAGCACGGCGCCGGTGGTCTGGTCGCACTCCAACGCCTTCTCGCTCTGCGACCACCCGCGCAATGTCCCGGACGACGTGCTCGACCGGGTCGCCGGCAACGGCGGGCTGGTGATGGCGACCTTCGTGCCCGACTTCATCAGCCAGGCCTCGCGCGACTGGCACCGGCCAGCCAAGGACCAGTACGGCAAGACACCGGAAGGGCTCGACTACAAGAAGGCCGAGGCCGAAATCGTCCGCACCGCCGGCCCGCGCCCGAAGGCGACGCTGGCGCAGTATTGCGACCATGTCGAATATCTCGCCAGGCGGATCGGCCACGACCATATCGGCATCGGCTCCGACTTCTTCGGCGGCCTCAATCCCGAGGGGCTGGAAGATGCCTCGACCTTCCCGCGCGTGATCGCCGAGTTGATCCGGCGCGGCTGGTCGGACGAGAACCTCGCCAAGCTCGCCGGCGGCAACATGCTCCGCCTGATGCGCTCGGTCGCGCGTGTTGCCGCGCGCTGAGCGCGGCAATCGACAAGGCAAAATTGAGGCAAAATTTTAAGGGTATGCTGACAACGCTGCCAGACCCGACATTGCGAACGGGGATGGAGCGCTAACTCCTCCCTGTCCGCGCCAGAACAGCCCGGACAGGACCCCGTGAACCTCTTTCCCGCTTCCATCAGGAACTACCTGGTCGCCACCATGGCGTGCCTGTGCGTGCCGGGCCTCGGCGCGCTCGCCTTTCTCGCAGAGCAGGCCGTCGAGGACGTCCTGACCAGTCGACGCCTCGTCGATCTGGTCGCAGCCGACGAGGCCCTCCTTACGGCCGGCAACACCATCCGCTCCAATCGCGGCCAGGCTCAAACCGCGATCCAGGTCGCTGACGATCCGGCGCCGACGCTGAAGAAGATCGAGCAGGCCAATCGCGACGCGCTCGCCGGCGCCATGACGCTGCTGCGCAGCACCGACCTCGCCGACCGCAAGGCGCTCGCCGACGCGATCGACCAGAAGGAAAAGGCGACCGCATCGAAACTGCCGGAAATGTACGCCGAGGCCGCCAAGCCCAAGCCGCAGCGCAGCCTTGCGGCGACCATGCCCTGGTACAACGGCGTCGGCGAGATCGAGACCGCGATGACCACGGCCTCCGACGCGACCTCGACGGCGGTGCGCCTGTCCGACCCTGCGCTCGCCGACCTGCAGAACTTCAAGGCCGCCGGCTGGCGCGTGCGCTCGAACTATGGCACGCAATGCTCGATCCTGCGCCCGGTCTTCGGCAGCAACAAGCCGATGGATGCGGCGCAGCTGCGCAAACTCGGCGAGATGCGCGGCGCCTCGGACGCCAGCGCCGCCCAGTTGACGCAGCTGGCGGCGCGCCCGGGTGTCAGCCCCGAGCTGGTGCGCAAGGTCAATGCGATGAACGCCGAAGTGGCGTCCGCCAACAAGCTGATGGACGAGCAGATCTCCCGCGTGGGCCAGGGCAGCAGCCCCGTAGTCGGCGCCGAGGAATGGACCAAGCAGTGCAACGGGCCGTTCAACACGATCCTCGCCGCCGTCGGCCAGTCCTTCGACGAGATGGAGAACGTCACGCAGACGACGCTGGCGCGGGCCTGGACCCGGCTCGCGATCACCGGCGGCCTCTTCCTCGCTTTGCTCGCCATCTGCGTCCTGAGCTGGCGCGGCGTGCAGCGCCGCATCACCCGGCCGCTGGTTTCGCTGCAGACGGCGCTGGCCGGCATGCAGGCCGGTGACTTCGCCCAGAAGATCCCGGCTCCTCCCTGCCCCGACGAGATCGGCACGCTCAGCGGCGCGCTCGAGGACTATCGCCAGAACGCACTCGCGCTCGATACCAACAGGCGGGATCGCGAGGTCGCGATGCTGGCCGACGCCGAGCAGGCCGCCAAGGTCCGCACCCTCGTCGGCGAGGTCGCGCAGATCGTCGCGGCGGCCCGCGCCGGCGACTTCTCCGGCCAGGCCGAGGCCGGCGATGTCGACGGCCCGCTGCGCGAGCTGGTCGAGGGCGTCAACGAGATCAACGCCGTCGTCGATGCCGCGACAACCGAATTCGCCGATGCGATGCAGTCGCTCGCCGCGGGCGACCTCACCCACCGCGTGACCACCGGCTATCGCGGCCGCTTCGCCGCGCTGCAGGAGGCGATCAACCAGACCGCCGAGCGGCTCTCGACGACGATGCGGACCATCCAGGCCAACGCCTCCGATGTCGGCCTCTCCGCCCGCGAGATCTCGACCGGAGCGGACGATCTGTCGAAGCGGACCGAAGAGCAGGCCTCCTCGCTGGAGGAGAGCGCCGCGACCACCGAGGAGCTCGCCGCCTCGGTCAAGGCTTCGGCGCAGGGCGCGCAGCAGGCTGTGCGGCAGGCAGGCCAGGCCATGCAGGTCGCCCAGGATGGCGGCGCCATCGCCGGCGAGGCGGTCGCGGCCATGGCCCGGATCGAGGAGGCGTCGAAGAAGATTTCCGAGATCGTCTCGGTGATCGACGGGATCGCCTTCCAGACCAACCTCCTCGCGCTCAACGCGGCTGTGGAAGCCGCCCGCGCCGGTGACGCCGGCAAGGGCTTCGCCGTCGTCGCCTCCGAGGTCCGCACCCTCGCCCAACGCTCGGGCGAGGCGGCGAAGGATATCTCGGGACTGATCTCCTCCTCGAACAGCGAGGTCGAGGCCGGCGTGAAGCTGGTCCGGCAGGCCGGCGATGCGCTGACCCGCATCGTCGAGGCCTCGCGCGGCGTCCAGAACACCATCTCCGAGGTCGCGACCGCCTCGACCGAGCAGGCCAACGGCATCGAGGAGATGAGCCAGACCGTCGCGCATATGGACGAGATGACCCAGGCGAACGCCGCCTTGGCCGAGCAGAGCGCCGCCAGCGCCAATGCGCTCGCCGGCAAGATCGCCGAGCTCAACGCGCTGGTCGCAGCCTTCCGCACCGGAGGCGAGTCTGCGCCGGTGATGGCTTCGACCCCGGCCGCGCCCTATGCCCCGCCGTCCCTGCGCGCTGCCGACCACACGGCGATCGCGGTCGGCCGCGGCAGCGAGCCGGAGCGCCTGCGCAAGCTCGCCGAGGCGGCCTTCGAGCAGCAACACGCGCCCCAACGCCAGGCTCCCGCCCGCAAGCGCGCCAATGCCCGCTCGGACGATTCCGGCTGGGAAGAGTTCTGAGAGCAGTCGCGAGGCCGCAGAAAAAAGGGCACGGCCTCGCGCCGTGCCCTTTTTGCGTTTAGCGGAACATTAAGCATGATTTGGCAGGCTCCCGGCCGGTTTCGTCGGGCGGGAGGGCCAGGACGTTGTCTACCGAACAATCGCGCTCGGCCGCATCGCGCCTGACGATCCAGCTCCGAATCGCGCTGGTCAGCGTCGTCTTCATCCTCGGCCTCGTCTTGATCGGCCTGGCCTCGTGGACCGGCAGCGGCCGCCTCACCGCCGCCTTCGAGGATCACAAGGCCTATTCCACGCTCGCCGCCCGCTCGCGCGATATCCGCGCCGACAGCTTCGCGCTGAAGGCCTTGAGCCGCGATGTCCGCTTCCGCCAGGAATCGACCGATCTCAAGGACTTCGGCACCGGTCTTGAATCGCTGAAGCAGGCGATCGCCCGCCTCGGCAGCGCCAACGGAGCCGATCGCGCGCGCGACAGCATCGCCGCGCTCGATACGCCGATGAAAGCGATCGAGACCGACTTCAAGGCCATCAGCGCAATGCAGCTAGCCCTGCGCTCCGCTGCCCCGGAAGGCCTTGCGGCTAGGCTGGAAGACGCCGCGGAGGCGCTGGAGACCAAGGTCCGCTCCAACAGCATGGGCTCGGATTCGGCCGACCTCGCGCGCCTCCCCGGCATCCTCGCCGCCTTGCGCCGGATCGACGCCGCCTATCGCCTCTCGCTCGACGAAAGCCTGCTCGGCCAGTGGGAGGTCGAGCAGGGCCGCTTCGAGCGAGCGCTCGGCCGCCCGGGCGTTCCCGCCGAAGCCAAGGCCGAGATCGAGCCGGCCTTCAAGGCCTATGCCGAGATCGTCCCGGCGTGGACCAAGGCCGAGAAGGACTTCATGCTCGCCGGCGAGAAGCTCTCCGGCGAGTTCGACCTGATCGCCCCGCCGCTGCAGGAGCTCGAAACCCGCTTGTCCGGTGAGGAGGCGCAGGCCGGCGCCCGGCTCGCGGAAGCCCAGGGCTGGACGCAGGCGATCATCCTGGGAACGATCGCAGCCGCGCTGGTGCTCGGCCTGATCGCCGCCTTCATCGTCGGGCGCACCACCGCCCTGCCCCTGCGCCGCCTGCGCGACGCCATGCTCAGGCTCGCCGCCGGCGACTATGAGGTCGCCATCGCCGGCCTGTCGCGCCGCGACGAGATCGGCCAGATGGCGCAGGCCGTGCAGGTGTTCAAGGAGAACGGGCTCGCCGTGCAACGGCTCGAGGCCGAGACCAGCGAGGGCCGGGTCGCCGCCGAACGCCAGAACCTCGCCATCGCCCGCCAGCGCGAGGAAGCCGCCGCCGCGCAGGGCTCCCTGCTCGCCGAGCAGCGCGAGGTCGTCGCTCTCCTGGCCGAGGCGCTCGCCCGCCTCTCGCAGGGCGACCTCACCGTGCGGATCGAGGACGCGGTCGCAGCCGACTACGAGACGCTGAAGCAGGATTTCAACAGCGCGATCGAACGCCTCGCCGCCACGGTCGACGCGATCAAGGCGACCTCGGTCGAGGTCGCGACCGCCGGCCGCGAGATCACCAGCGGCGCCGACGATCTCTCCAAGCGCACCGAGGAGCAGGCCTCGTCGCTGGAGGAGAGTGCCGCGACCACCGAAGAACTCGCCGCATCCGTGAAGGCTGCGGCCGACGCCTCGCGCCAGGCCGCGAAGCTCTCGCATGAAGCCAGCGGCATCGCCCGCAAGGGCGGCGCCATCGTCGATGATGCGGTCCAGGCGATGACCCGGATCGAGAAGGCCTCACACCAGATCTCAGACATCACCTCGGTGATCGACGAGATCGCCTTCCAGACCAACCTGCTCGCGCTGAACGCGGCCGTCGAGGCGGCGAGAGCCGGCGATGCCGGTAAGGGTTTCGCCGTTGTCGCGAGCGAGGTCCGCACCCTCGCCCAGCGCTCGGCCGAGGCGGCCAAGAGCATCTCGGCGCTGATCCAGGCCTCGAACACGCAGATCGGCGACGGCGTCGAACTGGTGCGCTCGGCTGGCGCTGTGCTCGGCCAGATCGTCGAGGCCTCGCAGCGCGTCGCGACGACGGTCACCGAAGTCTCCTCGGCCTCGTCCGAGCAGGCCAGCGGCATCGACGAGATGAGCCAGACCATCGCCCATATGGACGAGATGACTCAAGCGAACGCCGCCCTCGCCGAACAGAGCGCCGCCTCGGCCACGGCGCTGGCGCAGCAGATCGAGCGGCTGAACGGCCTGGTCGCAGCGTTCCGGACGCATGACGGCGGCCAGAGCGGTCATGTCGATCACTCCCGCGAGCGCCGCCGCGCCTGATTGATAGATCGATCTTCTCGACGCCCCTCGACCGCGGCAAAGGCACGATCTGCTAGGAACGCTCGGACAGCTTCCGACAACGTGCTGGATGACGGCCGCCAGGCCTGCCCCCGGCGCTCCGACCGTCGTCGGCGAGCCGGAAGGGACATGAGACGTCGCGCTTGAACGAGGCCGCGATCGTGCAGCGAGCTCCTTCGCCCCATCATGTCAACCACCCAGAGTTGAACAACGCGAACGAACAATCTCAATTCATACATATTGGCAAAGACTAAGCCGATATATCTCATGTAGAAATTGAAGATTTCAAATTTTGTTAATCATGTTGGCCCAGCGTCATCGGCATCCTTTCTCCCGGATTGCCAGGCCATGACGTTCAACGACATTCGTATTGGTACCAAGATCGCTCTCGCCGTCTCGTTCGTCGGCATCGTCGGTTTCCTGGCAGCGATGGTCGTCAGTTTCGAGCTCGCCGAAACAGGGCATTTGTACAACGGCATCATCGCCTCGGCTCCGCCCGGCATTCATGCGACCGGCCAGGCCGGCCGTCGTGTCAATGATATGATGGCCCAGACCTACAAGGTCATCGCTTATCCGGGCGGATCAAAGGAAGAGGTGGATGCCACTGCGAAGATGGCAGAATCCTATAAGACCGCTCTGGTGCGCCTGGAAACCGCCGCGACGAAGCTACCGCAGCGGAAAGCCGAGATCGAACGCCTCGTCGGTCAGGTCCACGACATCAAGAAGCTGCTCGACGGCGCGATCGAGCTGGGCCGGCGTGATCAGAATGCCGACGCGCTGAAGATCATGGACAAGGCCGACCGGCAGACCAGCGAGCTCACCGAGGCCTGCGTCTCACTGGCCAGCGAAATCCTGAATGAGCTCGACAGGACCGCAGCGACCACCAGCAACAGCATCGACCGTACCATCAAGATGATGGCAGGGCTGAGCCTGGCCGGTATTCTCCTGGGCATCGGCATGGCCCTGCTGATGTCGAGCAGGACCATCAGCCGCCCGCTCGCCAGGCTGCGGGGCGCGATGGACAGGCTCGCCGCGGGCGACTTCGATACGCCGGTGGAAGGCAGCCAGCGTCGCGACGAAGTCGGCCAGATGGCGGGCACCGTCCTGGTCTTCAAGCAGAACGGGTTGGAGATGCGCCGCCTCGAAGCGCAGGCAGCCGAGCAGGAGCGCATCGCCGAGGCCGAGCGCCAGAGCAACGAGCAGGAGCGCCGGCGCGTCGAGGTTGAGCGCGAAGCGCTCGCCCGCGAGCAGCAGCAGGTCGTCAGCCTGCTCGCGAACGGCCTCGACCTGCTCGCCCAGGGCGATCTGACCTACCGGATCGACGACCAGGTCGCGGCCGACTACCAGAAGCTCCGCGACGACTTCAATCGCGCCGTCAACCGGCTCTCCGAAACGGTCACGACCATCCAGAGCACCTCGGTCGATGTCGCCAATGCAGCGCGCGAGATCAACAGCGGCGCCGACGATCTATCGAAGCGTACCGAGGAGCAGGCGTCCTCGCTGGAGGAGAGCGCCGCGACCACCGAGCAGCTTGCAGCCTCGGTCAAGGCCTCGGCCCAGTCGTCGCGGCAGGCCGTTCAGCTCGCCGATGACGCGATGCGCGTCGCCGAACGCGGCGGCGCGATCGTCACCGACGCCGTCGCCGCGATGTCGCGCATCGAGCAGGCCTCGAAGAAGATCTCCGACATCACCTCGGTGATCGACGAGATCGCCTTCCAGACCAACCTGCTGGCGCTGAACGCGGCGGTGGAAGCCGCCCGGGCCGGCGATGCTGGCAAGGGCTTCGCCGTCGTCGCTTCCGAGGTGCGCACCCTGGCCCAGCGCTCGAGCGAGGCGGCCAAGGACATCACCGCCCTGATCAGTGCATCCGGTTCCGAGGTCGAGCAGGGCGTCAGCCTCGTCCGCTCGGCCGGCGAGGCCCTGGGCCAGATCGTCGAAGCCTCGAAGAAGGTGTCGAGCACCGTCTCCGATATCTCGAGCGCTTCGAGCGAGCAGGCCAACGGCATCGAGGAGATGAGCCAGACCGTCGCACATATGGACGAGATGACCCAGCAGAACGCCGCCCTCGCCGAGGAAAGCGCGGCCTCCGCCAGTTCGCTCGCCGGGCAGATCGACCGGCTCAACGGCCTGGTCGGTGCCTTCCGCACCGGTCAGCGGCGGCAGGCCGGCCCGGTCGTCGAGCCCGCTCGCGAACGCCTGCGGGCCTGACTCCGGCAAAGCGGTTGACGCCGGCAGCCGCGCCGGCGCATCCCTGCGCTTTTCCAGGGATGCGCCTTTCATGACCGGTTCCGGCACCGACCGCACGCGCCCGTCCATCGCGGGACAGGCCCCCATCGTCATCCTCGTCGAACCGCAGCTCGCCGAGAATATCGGCATGTGCGCGCGGGCGATGGCCAATTTCGGCCTGACCGAACTGCGCCTCGTCGCGCCGCGCGACGGCTGGCCGAGCGGCGGCGGCCTCAAGAAGGGCGCGACCGCAGCCGCATCCGGCGCCACCCACATCCTCGACAATGCCCGGCTCTTCCCCGATGCCGCCGCGGCGATCGCCGATCTCAACCATGTGCTGGCGACGACGGCGCGCGAGCGCGGCCAGATGAAGCGCGTCGTCACCCCGGCCGAGGCGATGCCGGGCCTTAGCGAGCGCATCGCGACGGGCGAGCGCGTCGGCATCCTGTTCGGGCGCGAGCGCATCGGCCTGACCAACGAGGAGATCAGCTTCGCCGACGCGATCCTGACCTTCCCGGTCAACCCCGCCTTCGCCTCGCTCAACCTGGCGCAGGCGGTACTGCTCTGCGGCTATGAATGGCTGAAGGCGAGCGGCGGCGAGCCGGGCTTCCGGGAGAACAACCCCTCCCCGCCGGCGAGCCGCGCCACCGTCCTCTCGATGTTCGACTATCTCGAAGGCGAGCTCGATCGCTGCGGCTTCTTCCCGCCCGGCAAGAAGCCGATCATGACCGCCAATCTGCGCGACATCCTGCACCGCCTCGACATGACCGAGCAGGAGGCGCGCACCCTGCGCGGCGTCTTCAAGTCGCTGGCCGAGGGACCGAAAGCCGGCCGCGGCGAACCGAAGGCCTGAGCTCCCCACATGAAAACGCCGCCGCAGAACCTGCGGCGGCGTCTTGTCGTCGTCGGCGTGCGAGGGCGTCAGCTGCCCGAGCGCCCGGCGAGCTGTGGCACGAACATGTCGCTCCACTTCGCCGGCTTGACCTTGATCGAGCCGGCCTTGTGCATGAACTCGGCGAACTGCATCACGCCTTCGGGCGTCGCGGTGAAGCGCGCGTCCTTGTCCTCGATCATCTCCTGGACCTCGGCCGCGTCGACCTTCACCTTCGAGCTCTTGGCGAAGATCTCCGCCGCCAGCTTCTTGTCCTTGGCGATCAGGGCGGTGGCGTCGTCCATCGCGTCGATGAAGGCCTGGGTCATCTTCGGGTTGGCGTCGACGAATTTCTTCGGCGCGAAGGTGACGTCGAGCGTCAGGTTGCCGAGATAGTCGACCGAGTTGAGCACGCGATGGATGCCGGGGCTCTTCGCCTCGATGTACTGGAAGGGCGGCGAGGTGAAATGCGCCTTGATCTCGGTCTTGCCGCCGATCAGCGCCGCCAGCGCCTCGGGATGCGGCAGGCTCACCGTCATCGGGTCCATCTTGGCATAGCCGGCATCGCCGAACTCCTTGGCCGCGATCATCTGCAGCACGACGGCGGCAAGCGAGGTCTTGATGCCGGGCAGCGCGATCTTGTCGGCCGTGGTGAAGTCCTTCAGCGCCTTCAGCTCCGGCTTGTTCGACATCAGCCAGAGCGAGGTCGAGCTCATGCCGGAGACGCCGACGACCTCGACGCCCGGAATACCCTTGGCCTTGGCCCAGAGCGTCACGAAGCCCGGCGCGCCGGTGCCGGCAAAGTCGAGCGTGCCGGCCATCATCGCGTCGTTGATGACATTGCCGCCGTCGAGCATCAGCCAGTTGACCTTGACGTCGCCGAGCCCGGCCGCCTTGGCGCGCTTCTCCAGGAACTGCTGATCCTGCATCACGATCAGCGGCAGATAGAGGATACCGAAGCCCTTGGAGATGCGGACCTCGCTGACCTCGGCCCGAGCCGGGGCGATGAAGGCGGCACCGAGCGCCATGGCCGCGATGGCGGCACGAAGACAGGTCTTGAGCGTCATTGAATTCTCTCCCTTTGAACCTTGGCCGTTCGGCCTTCTGATGCGGATTGTCAGTGCTGCATGCCCCAGCGGCGGATGGTCTTGCGCTCGATGGTGGCGAAGATGACGTTCTCGACGAACAGGCCGATCAGGATCACCGTGAACAGGCCGGCGAAGACGTTGGCGGTCTCGAGCTGGTTGCGGTTCTCGAAGATGAACCAGCCGAGGCCGCCCGATCCCGAGGACACGCCGAAGACGAGCTCGGCCGCGATCAGCGTGCGCCAGGCGAAGGCCCAGCCGACCTTGAGGCCGGTCAGGATCGCTGGGAAGGCCGCCGGGATCAGGATCAATCGCACGAGCTTCAGACCGCGCAGGCCATAGTTCTGACCGACCATGCGCAGCGTGTTCGAGACCGAGCGGAAGCCGGCATGGGTGTTGAGCGCGATCGCCCACAGCACGGAATGCACCAGCACGAAGATGATGCTGCCGGTGCCCAGCCCGAACCAGATCAACGCCAGCGGCAGCAAGGCGATCGCCGGCAGCGGGTTGAACATCGAGGTCAGCGTCTCCAGCAGGTCAGCACCGATGCGCGAGCCGATCGCCAGCGTGGTCAGCAGCGCGGCGAGGCCGATGCCGATGCCGTAGCCGATCACCAGCGTCTGCAGCGAGACCAGCATGCGCTGCGGGATGACGCCGTTGACGATGTTGCCGACGAAGGCCTCGACCGTCTGGCCGAAGGTCGGGAACAGCAGCGGGTTGCCGAGCCAGCGGCCATAGAGCTCCCAGGCCAGGGCGAGCACGGCGAGGATGAAGGCCTTGCGGACGAAGCCGAGGCGATAGACCCGCTCGGCGAGGCCGATCGACTTCGCCACCACGGGCGCGTCGCTCGAATGAACCTCGCGGAGGATTTCGGGGCGGAAACTGACGAGATCGGTCATGTCGGTCACCTCCGGCTCAGTGATGTGCGAAGAGCATGTCGTTGATGCGGGTTTCGAGCGCCGACTGCTTGCCGGTGCCCATCTCCTCGGGCGGCACGCTGTTGAGCTCGGCCTTGACCTCGCCGGGATGCGGCGAGAGCAGCAGGATGCGGGTGCCGATGCGGATCGCCTCCTCGATCGAATGGGTGACGAAGAGCACGGTGAACTGTGTGTCGTCCCAGAGCCGCAGCAATTCGTCCTGCATCTTGCGGCGCGTCAGCGCGTCGAGCGCGGCGAAGGGCTCGTCCATCAGCAGCACGTCGGGCTCCATCGCCATGCCGCGAGCGATCGCTACGCGCTGCTTCATGCCGCCCGACAGCATATGCGGGTAGCTGTCGATGAACTTGGCGAGGCCGACCTTCTCGATATAGGAGCGCGCCCGCTCCTCGGCCTCGGCCTGGCTCGCCCGGCCCGAAGCCGTCAGCGCGAAGACGACGTTCTCGCGCACCGTCTTCCACGGCAGCAGCTGGTCGAATTCCTGGAACACCATCATCCGGTCCGGGCCGGGGCCGGTGACCGTGCGTCCCTTCAGCGAGATCTGTCCTTCGACCGGCGTCAGATAGCCGCCGATCGCCTTGAGCAGGGTCGACTTGCCGCAGCCGGAGGGGCCGAGCAGGACGAAGCGGTCGGACGGATAGACGTCGAACGAGACCTTCCGCGTCGCGGTGACCACGACGTCGGGCGTCTTGTATTGCAGCGTCACGCCCTCGACGGAGAGGAGCGGCGCCACGGATGCGGCATCGAACGGGGCTAGCATGAACCCTCCCTTGCTTCGTTTCCCAGCGCACTTATGGGCGCTTGCGGGATGGGATAGCCTGCTCCGCTGACACCAACCTGACTCAGGCGAACGGAGACCCAGGGCTTGCGCATCCTCGTCGTCGAAGATACCGCCGACATCGCCGAGGCCGTCGTGATGCGGCTCGAGAAGATCGGCCACGCCGTCGACTGGGAGCAGGACGGCCAGACCGCGGCCGAGCTGATCGAAGTGCAGCCTTACGACCTCGTGATCCTCGACCTGACATTGCCGGGACAGGACGGGCTCGCCATCCTCAAGGGCATGCGGGCGCGCAAGGTCAAAACGCCGGTGCTGGTGCTGACCGCCCGCTCGCATGTCGACGAGCGCATCGGCGCGCTCGACCTCGGCGCCGACGACTACCTGATCAAGCCCTTCGACTATGGCGAGCTCGAAGCACGCGCCCGGGCGCTGCTGCGCCGCAGCGCCGGGCAATCCGACAATCTCCTGCGCGTCGGCCCGCTGGTGATCGATCGCGCCGGCCGCATCGCCAGCATCGGCGAGCGCCCGCTCAACCTCACCAGGCGCGAGCTCACCGTGCTGGAGATCCTCGCCGCCCGACCCGAGCGCATCGTGCCGAAGGAGGAGCTGGTCGAACAGCTCTTCAATTTCGAGCAGGAGGCGAGCCCGAACGCCGTCGAGCAGTTCGTGGCGCGGCTGCGGCGCAAGCTCGCCGACGCGCCGATCGAGATCCGCACCTTACGCGGGCTGGGCTACCAACTTGCTGCGCTCTGAGCTGCGCCTCTCGCTGCGCGCCCGCATCATCGCCGTGCTCTCGACGGTGCTGGCGGGCGGAGCCGTGGCGCTCGGCCTGATCGCCTGGCACTCCGCCGGGCTCGCGGCACAGCAGGCCTATGACCGGCTGCTCTCCGGCGGCGCCGTCCAGATCGCCGAGAACGTCTATCTCCAGGGCGGCGTGCTGACGCTCGAGCCGCCCGCCTCAGCGATCGCGACGCTTTCCGACTACGACCTCGTCTTCTACAAGGTCGTCGATCCCCGCGGCGTCGTCGTCGCCGGCTATGACGATCTGCAATCGCAGGCGACCTGGGAAGCGACACGCAGCGGCGTCGTGCTCGAGGATGGCACCTATCAGGGCCATCCGGTCCGCATCGCGACACTGTCGCGCCGCTTCGACGATCCGCTCGCCGGCGGCTGGGCCACCATCGTGATCGCGCAGACGACGCAGGCGCGGCTGGCGCTGGCGCGCGACCTGACGTTGAAGGCGCTCGGCGTCATCGCGATCATGAGCGCGCTTGCGCTGATCGCGACTGGCTTCGCCGTCCGGCTCGCGCTGAAGCCGCTCGCCCGCATCGAGCAGGAGATCGCGAGGCGTACCCCGGACGACCTCAGCCCGATCAAGACGGAACCGCCGGTCGAGGTCCGCAACCTCGTCGAGGCGATCGACGGCTTCATGCGCCGCCTCTCCGACCGCGTCGCGCTGATGCAGCGCTTCATCGCCGACGCCGCCCATCAGATCCGCACCCCGCTGGCGGCGCTCGATGCGCAGGTCGAGATCCTCTCGGCGACCGCGCCGGCACGGCGCAAGGCCGAGACGGTCGGCCGCATCCGCGAGCGCACCACCGAGCTCGGCAGATTGACCGGCCAGCTCCTCGACCATGCCATGGTGATCCACCGCGCCGATGCGGCCGCGCTCGCCCCGGTCGACCTCAACGCGCTGGCCAAGACCGTGCTCAGCACCGCAGTGCCACTGTCGCTACCGCGCGAGGTCGACATCAGCTTCGAGCCGGCCACGCCGACGCCGATCATCCCCGGCGACGCCGTCAGCCTGCGCGAGGCGCTCGGCAATCTGATCGACAACGCCCTCGCCCACGGCGCCCATAGCCGCCTCGTCGTCACGGTCGGCGCCGACGAGACGAAGGTCTGGATCGAGGTCGCCGATGATGGCGACGGCTTCTCCGGCTCGCTGGCGGAGCTGGCCCAGCCCTTCGCCAAGGGCGCAGCGTCACATGGCTCGGGCCTTGGCCTCGCCATCGCGGCGGAGGTGGCGCGGGCGCACAAGGGAGAGCTCACCCTGGCGCGCGAGCATGGCATGACGCGGGTCAGACTCATCCTCGCCGACTGAGCGCACTCCCGTCATGAACGGAAGAGGCAGCCGCGCAGTATCTCGCGGCAAATCCGCCACAGCGGATCGATTTGGCGGGTTGTGAACGGCTGTTCATTGCCTCGCGCGCGAAGCCGCCTAAGCCTGCCGTTCTGTAGGTTGGGGATTTACGTGACGTCCTTATTCGTTCCGCTGGCCGGGTGGATTCGGCGGCTGCGCGAATTGCGCGCTGTCGATGCTGCATTGATCGCGCCCTGCCTTCGCTCGCTTGAGGTCGCCGCTCTGCCGGCGCGCGTTCGTTCGTTCAAGCTGTCAACCGCTCTCGCTGGCCTCACGCTTCTGACCACCTGTCTCACCGTGCTTGGCACGACCAGCACCGTCATGGCCAGGGGCGGCGGCGGTACCGGGACACTCGGCGGCAACGACTCCGAGACCGCTACCGGCGACCCGGGGGAGCCATCGAGCGGCGGCGCTGGCGGTGGTGGCGCCGGCCTGACCGGTGGCGCCGGCGGAAATGGTCCGGGCTCCACTGGGGGGGCGGGCGGGGCAACTCCCGGAGCTGCCGGTGGTGCTGGCAACGGCAATGGCGCTGGTGGCGGTGGCGGTGCCCACGGATATGTGGGCTCCGCGCCTCCTCTTGTCGCTGCGACCGGAGGCGATGGCGGCAATGGTGGGGCCGGTGGATACGGCGGCGGCGGTGGCGGCGCCGGCGGCTGGGGCGCGGTGATCACTGGCACGGGTGTGCTGGGCACGCTCTTTTCTGTGGCCACGGGCGGAAACGGGGGTGATGGTGGTGACGCCTCGAACTTCACCGCTGGAGGCGGCAGCGGCGGGCACGGCTTGGTAGTGACCGGCGGCGTCGGGACGACATTGGGCGTCACCGCTGCAGTGCGAGGCGGGCGCGGCGGGCACGGCGGCGCTCTTTTCGGTGGTGTCAGTGTTTCCAACGGAGCTGGAGGAACCGGCGGGAATGGCCTGATCGTGACAGGTTCGGCGACAGTCACGCTTTATCAGAATGTCATTGGTGGCGACGGCGGGACGGGCGGCGCCGCCAATAGTGGCATTGGTGCTCCTGGCGGCTCCGGTGGTGCCGGCGTCGTCGCCAGCAACGGCGCTGTTATCAACGTCCATAACACTGTCACCGGGGGCAATGGTGGCGCTGGTGGTTCCGGTCTCGTGCCCGTCGCCGGCGGCGCCGGCGGTGCGGGCATCGTCGGCCACAACGTCACCATCGTCCTGGATGGCGGCGGTATCAGCGGCGGCCTGAGTGGCGACGGTATCCGCAACTATTCCCTAGCTCTGTCCGGCGACAGCAAGCTGACGGTTGCGCAAGCGGGGACCGCCAATCTGACCGGCGATATCCAACTGGCCTCGGGCACGCTGACGCTCGATCAGGCCAGCGGCATCGACATCATCATCGCCAATGAGATCAGCGGCTCCGGCGGCTTGCGCAAGACCGGAGCAGGCACGGTGACGCTCACCGAAAACAACACCTATTCCGGCGGCACGACGATCGCCGGCGGCGCGATCAGCATCTCCAAGGACGTCAACCTCGGCGCGACCTCGGGGGCGCTGACGCTGGATGGCGGCATGCTGCAGGTGACCGGCACGACGCTGCACGAGCTGACCCGCAGCATCGTCCTCGGCAGCAAGGGCGGCGGCTTCGACATCGTCGAGGCCGGCAATACCTTCACCGTGAACCAGTCCCTCTCGGGAACGGGCTCGCTCTCGAAAACCGGCGCCGGCACCTTGGTGCTCAAGGGCGCCAGCAGCTATTCCGGCGCGACCGCGGTGTCGACCGGGACGCTGCGGGCCGGCTCTGCCAACGCATTCTCGGCCAACTCGACCTTCACGGTCACATCAGGCGCGACGCTCGACCTCGCCAATCTCAACCAGACGATCGGCTCCCCC
>Ga0209130_1000109_pt1 | contig 133520 bp, 122 predicted proteins | sample AraplaMF_Cvi_mLB_FD_184264 | JGI IMG/M metagenome (GOLD analysis project Ga0209130, IMG submission 184264) | Arabidopsis root microbial communities from the University of North Carolina, USA - plate scrape MF_Cvi_mLB (SPAdes) (version 2) | ecosystem: Host-associated > Plants > Roots >... | reverse complement strand
TAGGCGGATCAGGGATCGCGCTTGTCTGAGCCGAAGGCGAGTTTGCGCGAGACCCCGCCGTAGTCGAGCACCGCAGGTTGCCCGTAGCGCAGCGGAGGGACCCAGACTGCGGGTCGCCTTTTCTTTGCCTACTTTCTTTTGGCGAAGCAAAAGAAAGTAGGTCGCCCGCCGGGGCGAGACCCGGCCAGCAAGCCTATGCAATGGGCAAGAGCGCGCAAGCCGGCGCAAGACCCGGCGTCAATGCGCGTGATGATGCTCTCTCCAGACCTTGAACTTGTCATAAAGCACCCGCTCCAGCGCCCAGCCCGAGGTCAGTGTCACCACCAAGCCCATGAGCAGCGCATTGAGCAGGGCGTTGTCGTGCCCGCTGTAGCCCCAGACCCAGGGCGAGATCATCAGGCCTACGCCTAGCAGGACGTTGGCCCAGTCGTCCATGTGGTTGGGAAGAAAGAGGTCTTGCGACGCGAGGACGATGATGGAAACGCCCACCACCACCGAGCACCATGCCGCCGCCGCGGGCAGCGCCAGCGCCCAGGGCGCGATGCACAGCCAGAGCCCCGCGAAAATCTCCAGCCTGTCTTGCCAACGATTGAGGGTATCCATGACAACCTCCGTGTATAGCCAAGGGAATTTCAGTGTAGAACTCCGGTGGAAATACGCAATAAAGGCCGGCAGACCCTGAGGGCGTAGATGTTTTTGCCTTCCTGGCGTCGTCCTCCGCAGCAATGCCCGCGCCGCTCTCAGGCCCTCTTGCCCAGCATGAAGTTTTCAAGTTCCTCGATGGGAAGCGCCTTGCAAAACAGGTAGCCCTGGTAGCAACCGCAGCCGTGGCGCGCCAGGAATTTTCGCTGGGCTTCGGTCTCCACGCCTTCGGCCATGACGCCCAGGCCCAGGCTTTGCGCCAGGCCGATGATGGTGCGCGCGATGGCGGCGTCATTGGGATCCGTCAGGACGTCCTTCACAAAACTGCGGTCGATTTTCAGCTGGTCCAGCGGCAGGTGCTTGAGGTAGGAGAGCGCCGAATAGCCCATGCCGAAATCATCAATCGACAGGGTGACGCCGGCGCGTTTGAGAATGCCCATCTTGGCGATCGTGACCTCGATATTCGAGGCCAGCAGGCTTTCGGTCAGCTCCAGTTTCAGCCTGTGGGCGCTGACGCCCGCTTCAGCAATCGCGGCCATCACCAGCTCCACAAAATCAGGGTGCCGGAACTGGCGCACGCTGACGTTGACGGCGATGCTCAGGCCGGCGGTCTCCGGGCGCCCGGCCCAGGCGGCCAGCTGCGCGCAGGCTGTTTCCAGCACCCACTTGCCGAGGGGCAGGATGAGGCCGCTTTCCTCCGCCTGCGAGATGAATGCATCGGGCGGCACCAGTCCGCGCTGCGGATGCCGCCAACGGACCAGGGCCTCCACCCCGACCATCAGCCCTTCGCTGCCCACCTGGGGCTGGTAGTGCAACAGGAATTCCCGGTTGCGCAGGCCCTGGCGCAGTTCCACATTGGTGGCGGCGTTGGCTGTCGCTGCCGCCTGCATCTGCGGGTCAAAAAAGCACAAGGTGTTGCGGCTCGCCGCCTTGGCGCCGTACATCGCCAGGTCGGCCTGCTTGAGCAGGTCGCCTATGCTTTCCTGCTGCTGGCTGAAGAAGGTGATGCCTATGCTGCAGGTGGCGTGGTGCTCGTGGCCCGCCAGGTCATAGGGTTCGCTCAGTGCCGCCAGGATTTTCTCGCCGACCACGCGGGTTCCCGCGATGGCGGTTGCGGGTTTTTCGCCCTGGTCTTCGAGCAGGACCACAAATTCATCACCCCCGAGCCGGGCCACCGTGTCGTTGTGCCGCACGCATGCCTGCAGGCGCGAGGCCACCTTCTGAAGCAGCAGGTCGCCCTTGGCATGGCCCAGTGTGTCATTGAGGACCTTGAAGTGGTCGAGGTCGATGAACATCAGCGCGCCTATCCGCGAGTGGCCCGAGCCGCCGGCCAGCAAACTCTGGAGCCTGTCCATCAGCAGCTGGCGGTTGGGCAACTGGGTCAGCGCGTCATAGAAGGCCAGGTGTTCAATTTCGTCTTTGGCCGCCTTGCGTTCGGTGATGTCGCGAAAGTACACGGCAAGCCCTTCCTCAAAGGGGTAGGCGCGCAACTCCAGCCACTTGCCGAATTCCGCGTAGAACTCTTCAAACTCCACCGGCTGGCCGTTGGCCAGCGCGCGGCTGAGCTCCCGCCGCAGGCGCCCGCCTCGATTTGCGTGGACCGCCTGCCAAAGCGTCTGGCCCAGCAAGTCCCGGCTTTTGCGGCGCAACAGGCGTTCGCTCTCGGGGTTCACGTAGGTAAAGCGGCCCTCCATATCCAGCGTGGCAAACGCATCCGTGATGCTGGCCAGGGTGGTGCTCAGGCGCATGGTCAGGCGCAAGGCGTCCTGCTCCGCCTTTTTTTTGTCGGTGAGATCATGCAGGATTCCCTGTATGCGCACGACCCGGCCGGATGCGTCACGCAGCGCTTCGCCCAGGGAACGCATCCACAGCCGCCGCCCGCCAGCCGCAATCACCTGGGCTTCTTCGTCGAAAGGCGTGCCGTGCTCCATGCAGGCCTCGAACGCGCCGGCCATCAGCACGCGGGATTCCGGCGCGTAGAAAGCAAGCGCATCCTCGAATGACGGCGCCGCCGTGGGCGCAATCCCGAGCAGGGTTGCCAGCTGGGCGGTCCATGTGAAGCGGCGCGCGGGCAAGTCCACCGCCCACGCACCGGCCTTCGCGGCCCGTTCGAGCAAGTCCAGCATTTGCGCCGCCGCGTCCGCGGGGTTGTAGTCCAGCTGCACCGGAAGCAGTGAGAGGTGTTTGTCCATGGATCAGCCGGCCCGCCGCGCGGCGGCCCCATGCGAGTCTTGTTTTTCGGTGCGTTTGTTTGCTGCCAGCTGAGCGATGAATGCCATGGGGGTTCCGGTTGTTGCGCCGGTTGCCCTCCAGGACTAATCGACCCAAAGATCACAACAGCTTGGCGCGCCCGTGGCTGACATCTATTGACGCCCAGCGCGGTAGGACAAGCGCAGATCAACCCAAGCCCGCAGCGAAAGTCTCGTGATTCCGGCTTGTTGGTTCGCTGGCGCACAGACGGCGGGAATGCGCAAGGCGCATCTTTGGGCCGCGATGAAAGTGGCCTGAAGCGGACCAATTGCTGGCCAAGCGAGTGGCGGGGGCTCCTCGTCCTACAGCCGGCGGCGGCTTTCCCTCAGTGTTTCCTCTGGAATCGCTTCTTACATTGACATTTGTACTTAAGTTTTCAGTTGCGACGACCTGAAAGCGAAAACAACTCAATATTTAGCAGGAAGTAGACATGGATACAACACTCGACCAGCTCAACGGCTACCCGGACATAGGCGCTTTGCGGCCCGTGTTGCTCTCCATCTGTTCCCGGTTCGGCTCTATCGCCAGGCTGGACATTCTTGCCGCGGGACACGCCGGCAAACGCCAGGCCTTGTGCTTTCTGCGCATGGATTCCGCCGAACAGGAGCAGCAGCTGATCAGTGAACTCGGCGTCGGCCGTTTTGGCGGAGACCTGGTGGTGATCGTGGACCTTCACGGCCAAGAGACTGCAAGCAACGCGAGCACTGTGGCCCACGCGGCGTGAGCTTCGGGCTTTGCCCGGCCTCCTTCTTTTCTCCCCTTTCTTTTTCGTTTGCCGCTTTCAGGCCGATGAACCCACCGATTCCCGTTCTAAAGCAGGCATATGCACAACATCCTCATCGTCTCGGGCACGCGCCCCGAAATCATCAAGCTCGCGCCGGTCTACCACGCCCTGCGCGAAGCCCCCTGGGCCCGCGTGCAATGGCTGCACACTGGCCAGCACGCGGAAATGGCCCTCCAGATCTTTGACTGCTTTGACGTGACGCCCGACATCTCGCTCAGGCGCATCGGTGCCAGCCTGGTCGAATTCAGCACGGGCTGCCGCCAGCAGCTGGACGCGGTGATGCAGCAGCAAGCCTGGTCTCTCGTGATCGTTCAGGGCGACACCGAAAGCGCCTTCCAGGGCGGGCTTGCCGCCTTCTACCATCGCGTTCCGCTGGCGCATGTCGAGGCGGGGCTTCGCACGTACAACCTGAACCGTCCTTTTCCCGAGGAAGGCTTGAGGCAGATGATCAGCCGCCTCGCGCAGTTTCACTTCGCGCCCACACAGGGCGCCGAGGCGGCGCTGCAGGCCGAGGGCATTGCCGACGCGAAAATCCACCTCACAGGCAACACCGTGATCGACGCGCAGCGTTGGGCCTGCAAACGCCATGGCATACGCCGGTCGGTGCCGGGGCGCGGCCATCTGCTCGTGACGGTTCACCGGCGCGAGAACTGGGGTGACGATGTGGCCGAAATCTGCCATGCCGTCGCCGAGATCGCCCGGCAGCGGCCTGAACTGGAAGTGCTGTTTCCGGTGCACCTGAACCCGGTGATCCAGAAGCCCGTCAACGCCATCCTGGGCGGTCTGCCCAATGTCAGGCTGGTGCCGCCGCTGGATTACACGCAGATGCAGCAGGCGCTCGTCGATGCCTGCCTGTTGCTGACCGACTCCGGCGGCCTGCAGGAAGAGGCACCTACCTTCGGTGTTCCGGTGCTGGTGCTGCGAGAGGAAACGGAGCGGCCCGAAGCGGTTCAGGCCGGTTGCGCCCTGCTGATCGGTGCGTCGCGCCCGGTGATTGTGCGGGAGACCCTTCGCCTTTTGACGGACACGGCGGCCCACACGCGGATGTCGCAGGCCGGAAACCCCTTCGGCGATGGCAGCGCGTCGCAGCGCATCGTCCAAGCACTGGCGCGCAGCCTGGCTGATGAAGCCGTTGCCCTGCCTGAACTGGCCTGAGCGGCCGCGAATGGAACAAGCCACATGAAACACGTCCTCTCGCGTACCGGCCTGGCTATTTTTATCAGCCTAGCGGCCGCATTGCCGGCTTTCGCGCAGCCGGAAGACGCGCAGGCCCTGGTGCCCGCGTTCAAAACCTACCCGGTCGCCGCCGTGATGGCGTCTCTGCTGTTTCTGATCGTGCTGGTCATGATGCTGTACGGCCTGCGGCATTTCATGTTCACCATGAATCGCCTGACCGGCGTGCAGCGCCACCCCTACATCGACATCAGCGTGGCCTCCTGGCCAATGATCACCGTGTTCATCGCGGCCCACAACGAGGAAAAGGTGATCGCAGGCTGCATGGAGGCCTTGCTCAACACCGATTACCCGCACGAGCGGCTCAAGATCATTCCCGTCAACGACCGCTCCCAGGACGGGACAGCCGGGATCATCGACGATTACGTGGAGCGCCACCCTTCGCGCATCTGGCCGTTTCACCGGGTCGGCGGCAAGGCCGGGAAATCCGCGGCCTTGAAGGACGCGCTGGCTTTCGCGCAAGGCGATATCGCCATTATTTTTGACGCCGATTACGTGCCCGGCCGAGGCCTGCTCAAACAGCTGGTGGCGCCGTTTTTTGATCCCGAGATTGGCGCCGTGATGGGACGCGTGGTCCCCGCCAACAGCGGCGCGAACTTGCTGACGCGGCTGCTCGACCTTGAGCGATCGGGTGGCTACCAGGTGGACCAGCAGGCGCGCATGAACATGAACCTGATGCCGCAGTACGGCGGCACGGTGGGCGGGGTGCGCCTGTCGGCCGTGGCGGCCGTGGGCGGCTGGCACGACGACACGCTGGCCGAAGACACCGACATCACTTATCGCCTGATGTTCAACGGCTGGAAAACGGTTTACACCAACCGCAGCGAATGCTACGAGGAGGTGCCGCAAGACTGGAGCGTGCGCATCAAGCAGGTGACAAGGTGGGCCAAGGGGCACAACCAGGTGATGTCCCGCTACTGGTGGAAGTTCGCCACCAGCACCTACCTGACCGGCGCCCAGCGCCTTGATGGCTTGCTGCTGCTTTTTGTGTTCGTGGTGCCGCTGGTGATGCTGCTGGGCTGGTGCCTGGCCCTGGGCCTTTATTTCCTGAATGCGGGTTCCTTGCTGTCGGTGTTGATACCGGTTTTTGCGCTGATGGTTTACGGAACCCTGGGGAATTTCGCGGCCTTCTTTGAAATCGTGATCGCCGTGCTGATCGACGGCAACCGCAAGCGCCTTCGCCTGCTGCCCTTCAACATGCTGGGCTTCCTGGTGAGCCTGTTCGCGATCTCCGGCGCCGTCTGGAGCCTGCTGCTCGACCGTGTCCTCAGCCGTGAAATGGTCTGGGACAAAACCATACGCTATCGCGAGGCCCCCCTGAAATGACACCCCATTACCTGACCTACGCCGCTTTCGCGGCGGTATGCCTGCTGTTGTTGACCTTGCCGTTTGTTCCCGCATTTCGCGAGTGGCTTTACCCGTCGGATGCCGAGCCGCTGCCGGTGTCCGCCCACTACACCAGCGATATCGACCACTTCGCGCGCCGCCTGCGCGCGGACGCCATGGCAAAGCTCGGGGCCGGCCCTTCCACGGGTTATGAGGAATTCGACTTTGTGGCCGACTCGCCGACCGACATGGACTGGCGCCGGGCGGAAAAGCGGCTGATCTCGCGCGCCGGCATCGACAGCGAGGGGGCCGTTCGAAGCGTGCAGCCGGTCTACGTGGACGGCAGCCTGCGGGCCGGGGCCGACTCCGCTTTTGCGGCCCTGTATGCCGCGGGCGATATCGTCTTGGGGCCGCACAGCGAGATCGGTGACTGGGCGCATGCGGGCGGCGTTGTCCGCCTCGGCGCGAACAGCATAGGGCTCAGGAGGATATCCGCAGGGGGCGCCATTGAACTCGGTACCGAAACCTGGTTCGAGCGCCTGCACGCGCCGGTGCTGCGCTTTGGCTCGCATGTCAGTACCGTGCCGCAGCCGCAAACCTATGAACAGTCGCCAGCGGGCTACGCCGACTTGCCGGGCGCCATCCGCCAGACGCCCGAGCTCTACCTCATTCGGGGAGACTGCGCGCTGCCCCCCGGCAAGACCTACCAGGGTTCGCTGGTGGTGACCGGGTTTCTCACCGTGGGCGCGGCGACCACTATTTTTGGCGACGTCAAGGCGCGTGAGGGCGTGAGCATCGGCCCGCGGGCATCCGTGCGGGGTGCCCTGACCTGCGAGAAGCGGATTTACGTCTTCGCGGATGCGCGTGTCTGGGGGCCGCTCATTTCAGAGAGTGATGTGTTGATAGGCGCCGGCGCCGTGATCGGACTGCCGCACGCGCAGACAACCGTGAGTGCCGCCAACCTGATTGTGGAAGACGGTGTGACCGTGCATGGAACCTTGTGGGCGCATGAGATCGGCATGGTCAAGCCGCTATGAGCCTCAAAAGCTTTTTACGCTCAGGCGCCCTGATGATGCTGGCCGGTGCCGCAAGCCTTGCGACGGCCATGCCTGCGCTGGTTCTGCAGGGCTACGCCGATGAGGCCGGTGCCATCACCGTCTTGAACGGCGGAAAATCCGTCGACCCCTATTTCGCGATGCAGGCGCTGCTGCTGGCGCATGACAACGGCATGGACGTTTCCGCGCCCGCCGGGAAGTTTGCCGACTGGCTGGTGTCCAGGCAAAAGCCGGACGGCACTTTCGACAGGTTTTGCGGGGATGGCGCGGGGCGCTGGGCATCGTGCAACGCGGCGGACGCTGACGACTCCCTGCTTGCCATGTGGATGCGCCTGCTGGAGACCATGCCGGAGAAGCTGGGCAAAAACCCCTTGTGGCTCAAGAGCCACGCGACCAGCAAGGCTGCACTGGAGCACCTGTTCCAGCCTTCGCGCGGCATTTACATGGTGTCTCCGCTGGTGCTGCATGGGCTGTTCATGGACAACCTGGAGGTCTGGTCGCTCAAGGCGCAGCGCAAGCCGGCCGAGCAGGCCGAGGCAGGCAAGCTGGCCAAGGCGATACGCGACACCTTCTGGAATCCCGTCGACAAGCACTTCCTGGTGTCAACCCAGCTGGAGCAGCGCTCCGAAAAGCAGGCCTTCTACCCCCACCAGGTGGCGCAGATATTTCCTTTGCTGCTGGACTTTCCGTTGCTGCCGGCCGAGGCCGGTTCCTACTACCGCGCGTGGATGGCGGCACACCGCGCCGAATGGCTCAGCCAGGGCAAGGCGGACTACCCGTGGGGCCTGCTCGCCGTGCTCGCGATGCGGCAGGGCGACACCGCCAGCGCGCGCTGCTGGTTGCGCGAGGCCGCGCCTCTGCGCCACTCCCCGCGCTGGGCAGTCACCGACGAGGCGGCCTTGCAGATCGTGCTCAGCAAAGGCCTCAAGCCGGCGGCCAGAGAGGCCAGCTGCGGGTGACGGACGCCCAAGCTTGAAGACGCCACGACCGTCCCTTAATTTTTTCCCTTTTCGAGAGGAGCAGCATGCTCAACAAGACCCTTTATCTCCCGCTGTGCGCGATGCTCTGTGCCGCGCCGGCCTTTTCCCAGCCGCTTCCGGCCGGCCAGCAAGGCGCCGCCCCCGCGCTTGCGGCGCCAGTGCCCGCGGAGCCCGTGCGAAGCCTGGAGCTGAGCACAGGCGCGCAGAGCCTCAGTGGCGGCTATGGCAACTGGAATGACCTCACCGTGCGAGGCGCCTACGGCATGTCGCGCCACACGTTTCAGGCTGAAGCCTCCGTCCAGCGCCGCTTCAACGAAGACGGCGCTTTCATCGGGCTGGGCGACACCTACACCTTCAACGACGACTGGTACGGCTCGCTCGCCGTGGGCGCGGGCGACGGTGCTTTTTACCTGCCGCGTTACCGGGCCGACGCAACGCTTTACCGAAAATTCCTGCCCGGGCGAAATCTCGTCGGCAATATCGGCATCGGCTACTACAAAGCCCCGGACGGCCACAGCGACCGCAGTCTCTCGCTGGGCGCGGCCTACTACTTCGAGGCGCCCTGGATTGTTGAAGGCGGTGTGCGGCTCAACAGCAGCAACCCCGGGGCTGTGCGAACCCAGCAGCAATTTGCCGCGCTGACCTATGGGCGCGACAAGCAGGACCTGGTCACCGCGCGCTATGCCTGGGGTGGCGAGGGCTATCTTGCGATCGGGCCCAGCACACAACTGGTGAACTTTGACAGCCGGGAGGCCAGCATTGCCTGGCGGCACTGGCTGAACCCGCGTACCGGCATATTGGTGGGGGCGAACCGCTACAGCAACCCGCTGTATCGCCGCACCGGCGTGAATGTCGGAATCTTCCACAACTTCTGAAGGCCGCCATGAGCACCCGCGCAAATTCCGTATCGGCCCAAGCCCGCGAGCACGACCGCGTCTTCCATAAAACATTCGACGCCGCGCGGCGCGCGCGCGCGCTTCGGGTCAAGGTGCGGCCGCACCGGGCCATCACGCCGCTGAGGGTGACTCCGTACCTGGCGGCGCAGGCCGTTGTGCTGCCGATACTGCTGTGCGGATTTTTGCTGTGGGCCAAGCCCCTGCTGCTGGATTTCTGGCGCAACTGCATCCTGTTCTGGTCCGCCAGGCTGGATTTGCCCTTCAGCCTGACGGCTCGCGCCAATGAGGCGGGGCAGCACCCTTTGCTCATGGGCCTGGTGCCCGAAGGCGCCCCCATGCCCGGCCAGACCACACTGGTGGTGACCGCCCTGGTGACGCTTGCCGCGTTCGCGCTTTCGCTGAACATGAAGGACGCGAAGCTGCCGCTCAAATACCCGCTGCGCATCGTCTGTGTGCTGCAGTTCATTGCGCTGGCCTATTTCTGGTTCTCACCGTCCAGCTTTCCCTACAGCATAGGCCGCCATAGCGAGGAGCTCATGACCATAGGCTATGGCGTCATGGTGGCGACGCCGGTGATGCTGGCGATGGGCTACTACATCCTGAACCAGAGCCTGCTGACCAAGCTGCTGCATACCGCGCTCATCCTGGCGTTCTTCGCGATCCTGGTTCCCCACCAGGTGCTGGCCCAGGCCTTCATCATGCAGCACCTGTCCGTGCTGTTCATGCCCGTGCTCTACATCTGCTTCGGCGCGGTGTTTGACGCGCTGATATTTGTGGCGCTGTACTCCTGGGCTGTCAGCAACGCGCCCATGAAAGCCACCACCTGATCGCCCGCGCCTAGCCGCCCTAACCGCCCTTGCCGCGCATGATGGCCGCGGCCACGTCGGGCGTGGTCTCGGCATAGCGCTTGAACTCCATGGTGTAGGTCGCGCGGCCCTGGGTCAGCGAGCGCAGGGTGGTGGAGTAGCCGAACATCTCCGACAGCGGCACCTCGGCGCGCACCAGCTTGCCGCCGCCGCCGGCGATGTCTTCCATGCCCTGCACCATGCCGCGCCGCGACGAGAGGTCGCCCATCACATTGCCCATGAAGTCCTCGGGCGTTTCCACCTCCACCGCCATCACGGGCTCCAGCAGCACCGGTTTGGCGCGGCGCATGGCTTCCTTGAAGGCCAGCGAGCCGGCCATGCGGAAGGCGTTTTCGTTGGAGTCCACGTCATGGTAGGAGCCGAACACCAGCGTGGCCTTCACGTCCACCACCGGGTAGCCCGCGAGCACGCCGGCTTTGAGCGTTTCCTGTATGCCCTTGTTGACGGCGGGAATGTACTCGCGCGGGATCACCCCGCCCTTGATGGCGTCGACGAATTCATAACCCTTGCCCGAAGGCTGGGGCTCCAGGTTGAGCACCGCGTGGCCGTACTGGCCGCGCCCGCCCGACTGCTTGATGAATTTGCCTTCGACGTCGTTCACCGCCTGCCTGATGGTTTCGCGGTAGGCGACCTGCGGCTTGCCGACATTGGCCTCGACGCCGAACTCGCGCTTCATGCGGTCCACCAGGATTTCCAGGTGCAGCTCGCCCATGCCCGAGATGATGGTCTGGCCCGACTCCTCGTCGGTGTGCACGCGAAACGAGGGGTCCTCCTGGGCCAGGCGGTTCAGCGCGATGCCCATTTTTTCCTGGTCGGCCTGGGTCTTGGGCTCCACCGCTTGCGAGATCACCGGCTCGGGGAACACCATTTTCTCGAGGATGATCACATGGGCCGGGTCGCACAGGGTGTCGCCGGTGGTCGCGTCCTTCAGGCCCACGGCGGCTGCGATGTCGCCGGCGCGCACTTCCTTGACCTCGTTGCGTTCATTGGCATGCATTTGCAGGATGCGGCCCAGGCGCTCGCGCTTGCCCTTGACGGGGTTGTAGACCGTATCGCCGGCTTTGACCACGCCCGAATACACACGAAAGAAAATCAGCTGCCCGACGTAAGGGTCGGTCATGATCTTGAAGGCCAGCGCCGAGAAGGGCTCGTCGTCGTTCGGGTGGCGCTCGGCCTCGCCCACGTCATCCTCGGTGTGGCCCAGGATGGCGGGAACGTCGGCCGGCGAGGGCATGTAGTCGATCACCGCGTCCAGCATGGCCTGCACGCCCTTGTTCTTGAAAGCGCTGCCGCAGAGCATGGGCACGATCTCGTTGGCGATGGTGCGCTGGCGCAGGCCTTGTTTGATTTCATCCTCGCTCAAGGGCTCGCCTGCCAGGTATTTGTTCAGGAGCTCGTCATTGGCTTCGGCGGCCGCCTCAATCATCTTGGTGCGCCATTCGTTGGCGGTTTCCAGCAGTTCCGCCGGGATGTCGCCGTACTCGAAGTGCACGCCCTGGCTGGTGTCGTCCCAGATGATGGCCTTCATCTTGACGAGGTCCACCACGCCCTGGAAATGCTCTTCCGCGCCCACCGGGATCTGCACCGGCACGGCCACGCCTTTGAGGCGCTCGCTGATCTGGCGCTGCACGCGGAAAAAGTCGGCGCCCACGCGGTCCATCTTGTTGACGAAGGCCAGGCGCGGCACCTTGTACTTGTTGGCCTGGCGCCAGACGGTCTCCGACTGCGGCTGCACGCCGCCCACGGCGTCGTAGACCATGACGGCGCCGTCAAGCACGCGCATGGAGCGCTCGACCTCGATGGTGAAGTCCACGTGGCCCGGCGTGTCGATGATGTTGATGCGGTGCTCGGGGTAGTTGCCCGCCATGCCTTTCCAGAAGGCCGTGGTTGCGGCCGAGGTGATGGTGATGCCGCGCTCCTGCTCCTGCTCCATCCAGTCCATGGTGGCCGTGCCCTCATGGACCTCGCCGATCTTGTAGTTCACACCGGTGTAAAACAGGATGCGCTCGGTCGTGGTGGTCTTGCCGGCGTCGATGTGCGCGCTGATGCCGATATTGCGGTAGCGCTCTATGGGGGTATGGCGGGGCATGGCGAACTCCTTTTTTTGCCGGCTGCGCATATTGGAGTTGTGGCGCAACCGGGTTCGCCAGTTTGCGCCAAAGCGGCGGGTTTTGCATGGCTCATTTGCAGCAGCCCCTCTGCCGCCAGGCCTGAAACTCAGTCGCCGTGCAGCATGGCCGCCATAAAGGCCGGCAAAGGCCGGCCATGGCCGTCGTACAGCAGGTATTCGGCCATGGGCCGCAGTACCTGCCGCACCGAGGCGCGCGCGCTCATCCTGCCCCGCCAGGCCAGCAGCCGCGGTGTCTCGGCGGTGAGAGGGGCGCTCATGCGCTCGCCGAACACCATGGCCATGTAGAGCGCGATGTCGGCATTGGAAAACTCCCCGAGCATGTAGTCCTGCTCGCCCAGCAGCGCTTCGAGGTAGCGGTAAAAATCCCGCGCGCCCTGCAGCGCCGCGACGGCCTGCGGGTCGTCCAGCCTGTCCTGCAGGCCCATGAGTTTGATGACGTGCGGAAAGTAGACCTCGTCCGAGCGGTGCTCCAGCTGGCGGGCCAGTGCGCGCTGGCGGATGCCGGTGAGCCACAGCGCCGGCTCGGGCTTGAGGTCTTCGAGGTACTCCAGGATTTGCGTCGAGTCGAAAACCTCCACGTCGCCGTGCACCAGCACCGGCACCTGCTTCTTGGGATTGATGCGCACCACCTCGGGGTCTTTGGGCGAATAGCCCTGGGCCTGCGAGAAAGGCACCATGACGACCTCCAGGTTTATGCCTTTTTCAATGGCGGCGATCTGCACCTTGGCGCCGAACATGCTGAGTCGGGCTGAGTACAGGCGTATGGACGGCGATGCGGAATTGGGTGTGGAGGGCATGGGTGTGGGTGTTTTGTGTGAAGCTAAAAAATTCAAGGTGCGGAAGGCGGCGGCTCGCGGTCAAACAGGCCGGGCGCGCCGCCTATCTCGGCGCCCTCGATCAGCAGCATGCGCAGCTTGGTCGACACGCCACCGGGCGCCGAAAAGCCGCCCGAGCGCGCGCCCGAGGCCAGCACGCGGTGGCAGGGCACGATGACCGGAAAGGGGTTGTGGCCCAGCGCCTGGCCCACGGCGCGCGAGGCACCGGGCTCGCCCAGCAGGACGGCGATTTCGCCATAGGTCTTGGTCTTGCCCGGCGGGATGTCCTGCGCGGCCGCATAGACGCGCCGGTGGAAGGGCGTCTCGTGGCGCAGGTCCAATGCGCAAAAACGCAGGTCGCGGGCCTCGCCTTCGAACAAGGCCACCATGGCGTCTATGGCTTGCTGCATGGCGGGCGGCGGCGCGGCGGCCTCCAGCAGCGGGAACCGCCGGTGCAGTCGCGACAGCATGCGGCCTTCGGTCTGCTCGGGCAGGCGCACGGCGGCGATGCCGTGCGCGTTCCACACCAGCGCGCACTGCCCTATGGCGGTGGCAAAAAGCGTGAAGCCGTGAGGTTCGCTGTCGGCAATCATGGTGCGCCACATGCTACACGCGTAGGCTGTTCCCGGAACATCTGAGGGGGAATGTAAGAATTAATTTCGTTACCTCTCTTGCATGCTGCTCAAGCTTTTAATTTTTCGCAGACGTACCATGCCTTCTTTTTTGAAGGAACTCACATGGCAACACCGTTCTTTGGCAAGCGAGAAAACGAGACACCGACGGGCCTGCGCAACGGCCCCGGAAACGGCTACAGCAACACCGGCTCGGCCAGCACGCTGCATTCGGCCCCGCTGTCCGGCCAGCAGAACAATGCCGCCAAAGCCGTGAATGAAGCCTCGCCTTCCACCACCGCCACCAAGGAAGGCGGCAGCAAGCTCACGGTGGGGCCCAACATCAAGCTCAAGGGCGTGGAGATCACCGACTGCGACACCCTGGTTGTCGAAGGCTTGGTGGAAGCCACCATGGATTCGCGCGTGATCCAGATTTCCGAGCAGGGCGCCTTCAAGGGCTCGGCGGAAATCGACGTCGCGGAAATCCGCGGCGAATTCAACGGCAACCTCACGGTGCGCCAGAAGCTGGTGATTTACTCGACCGGCAAGGTCACGGGCATCATCCGCTACGGCAAGCTGGTGATTGAAGAAGGCGGCCAGCTTTCGGGCGAGATCCTGTTTGGCGCGCTGGCCGCTGCCAAGCCGGCCGCTGTGAAACCAGGACTGCAGGCGGTGTAGGAGACTTAAAGCAATAAAAGGGCGCGGTCCAGCCGCCCCAACGAACAAGCCGCATCACGTTCCCGCCGTTCGCGGCAGGAAGTGATGTGGCGTTTTCGCGTGTGGCTACAGGAAGCGAAACACCAGCGGTATCAGCGCGGAAGCCAGCACCACCTGCAGGCCCAGCGCCAGCCCGGCATAGGCGCCTGCGTCGGCATTGACCTGCAACGCGCGCGCCGCGCCCAGGCCGTGTGACACCGTGCCCAGCGCAAAACCGCGCGCGGCCCATCCCGATGGATGGGTGGGGATACGCAGCGCGTCAAACAGGTATTTGCCGCTGAGCGCGCCCACCAGGCCGGTGATTACCGCGAACACGGCCGCCAGCGCCGGGATGCCGCCTATTTTTTCCGCGATACCCATGGCCACCGGCGCGGTGACCGACTTGGGGACCAGCGACAAGGTCACTTCCGACGGCAGGCCCAGCGCCCAGCCCATCAGCAGCGCCGAGCCGCCGGCCGCGATGCCGCCGGCCAGCGCGGCCAGCAAGAGCCGGCCCCAGCGACGGCGCAATTCCTCGCGGCGCAGCCACAGCGGCCAGGCCAGCGCCACCACCGCGGGGCCCAGCAGGAAATGGATGAACTGCGCGCCCGCGAAATAGGTGGGATAGGGCACGCCGGTGGCCAGCAGCGCGCCGGCCAGGCACACCACGGTCCAGAGCACCGGATTGGCCCAGGGCGCTTGCCCCAGGCGGGCATACAGCGCTTGCGCCAGCACATACACCACCAGCGTGGCCGTCAGGCCGAACAGCGGCGTGGCCGACAGGTAGACCCAGAGTTCGACAAATTTAGGCATCTGGCGGCTCCTGCGGCTTCGCTTCGCCGTGGTCCCGCAGCAAATGCAGCGTCAGCACGGTGACCGCCAAACCCGCCAAAGTTGACACCACCACGGCCAGCAAAATGCGCGCGCCGTACTGGCTGACCAGCGAAAGATGGGTCATGACCCCCACGCCGACGGGTACAAAGAGTAACGAAAGGTGCGAGAGGAGAAAGTCTGCGCACACTGACACAGGGCCTCGCACCAGCTCTGAACGCAGGGCCAAGAGCAGCAAAACCATGCCTATCACCGGCCCCGGAAACGGCAGGGAAAAGCCGCGAGACAGCAGTTCCCCCATCGATTGAAAAACCAGTAACCAGGCCAATCCGCGCAGCGCCGTCATCGCGTCAGGCCTTTAGGGGTTGTTGGCAAACAGGTCTCCTTGCGGCCATTCCTTGACCGCATTGGCCGCGCCCCACAGCGCCTGGTCTATGTCCTTGAAGAAGGCGCGGCGCTCGGCATGCTCGGGCCTGGAATTGAAGGCCACCACCCAGGCATAACCCTGCCGGGTCCTGAGTGCCAGGGTTTGCAGGCCCGGCTGGCTGCCGGTGTGCCACCAGTTGTCGCCCTTGTCGCCGCTTCTGACCACATGGATGCCCGCCCCGTAGAAGGCGCGCGGGTTGACTTCTTTGGCCAGCACAGGCTCGCTGCGCATGGCCCGCAGGGACTCTTCGTTGAGCAGGCGCTTTCCGCGGGTGCCGTCTATCGCCAGGAAAAATTTCAGGACCTCCGTCGGCGTTGCAATCCATGCGCCCAGCGCATCCATGTTTTCGACCGAATAGGAGCCGTAGGGGCTGGGCACGTTCGCGTTCGAGACGCCGGGCGCGCCGCGCTGCAGCGGCTCGCCGGGAAATGGGTAGTACTTGGTCTCGCCGGGCCGGCTTTCGGTGCTGCTGGCGGCCTGAAAGCCTTTGCCGATGACGGGCTGCAGGAACTCCCGGCTGCTGAAGGCCCGGTAGGACTCGCCGCTGACGATCTCCACCACCCGTCCCAGCATGCAGTAGCCGGTGTTCGAATAGGCGAAGCGCTCGCCGGGCGTGAAGTCCAGTTTCTCCTGCAGCGAGTCGCGGATGATGGCGTCGCAGCTGACGGGCGAGACGCCTTGCCGGCGGGCAATCTCCCTGAGCCGCGGCTGGAAGAAGGGGTCGCCCGAACGCTCCCGGTCAAACCCGCCCGAATGCTGCAGCAGGTGGCGTATGCGGATGTCTTTCGCGCGCGGGTCGGCGGGCGAAGCGGGAGCTATCCCGGCTTTCTCGAACAGGGGCAGCACCGGGTCGTCCAATTTCAGTTTCCCGTCCTCCGCGAGCTTGAGCACCATGACCGCCGTCAAGGTCTTGTTGATGCTGCCCATGCGGGTGAGGGTTTGCGGCGTCATGGCCTCCTGTTTGTCCTTGTCGGCATAACCGTAGCCTTTGGCAAGCAGCAGCCTGCCGTCCTTGGCCACGGCCAGGCTGGCGCCGGGGATGTCGTGTTTCCTCATGACCTCCAGCACGGCCTTGTCGAAGGGCTCAAGGTTGGGCAATGAAGAGCCTTGTTGGCAGAGCCCCGATTGCGGAAGCCATGCGAGCAAGACGCCTGCGAGGGCGCAAAGAAGCCGTCCAGGAGTGGTGAGAGAAGTGCTGGCGCCGCTGGACCGTGTTGTGTGCATGACCTTGCCTCGGGGTTTTTTTGCGCAGTCTACGTGATCCCGATCCGGCCGCGCCCCGGCCCTTGTTTAGAACCGCGGCAAGTCAGGATGTTTGATCTGCCCGGCCCGCACCAGCATCTTTCCGTATTCGGCGCAGCGGTTCAAGGTGGGGATCACCTTGCCGGGGTTGAGCAGGCCCTTGCTGTCAAAGGCGCGTTTGACGCCGAACATCTGCTCGTTTTCCTCGGCCGAAAACTGCACGCACATGGAGTTGAGTTTTTCCACGCCCACGCCGTGCTCACCCGTCACGGTGCCGCCCATGGCGACGCTGGTCTCCAGGATGTCGGCGCCGAAGAGTTCGCAGCGGTGCAATTGGTCGGGGTCGTTGGCATCAAACAAAATCAGCGGGTGCAGGTTGCCGTCGCCCGCATGGAACACATTGGCGCAGCGCAACTGGTATTTTTTTTCCATCTCCGCGATCGCGAGCAGGATGTCGGCCAGGCGCTTGCGCGGGATCGTGGAGTCCATGCACATGTAGTCGGGGCTGATGCGGCCGGAGGCCGGGAAGGCGTTCTTGCGGCCGCTCCAGAAGCGCAGGCGTTCGGCTTCGTCGCGGCTCACCGCGATGGCGGTCGCGCCGCAGCGGCGCAGCACCTCGCTCATGCGGCCGATTTCTTCCTCGACCTCCTCGGGCGTGCCGTCGCTTTCGCACAGCAAAATCGCTTCGGCGCTGAGGTCGTAGCCGGCGTGCACAAAATCCTCCACGGCGGCCGTCATGGGCTTGTCCATCATTTCCAGCCCGGCCGGGATGATGCCGGCGGCGATCACCGCGGCCACGGCGTCGCCGGCCTTGCGCAGGTCGTCAAAGCTGGCCATGATGCAGCGCGCCAGACTGGGCTTGGGCACCAGCTTCACGGTGACTTCGGTGGTCACGGCCAGCATGCCTTCGCTGCCGATGATGATGCTCAGCAGGTCGAGGCCGGGGGCGTCCAGCGCCTCGCCGCCGAATTCGACCTCTTCGCCTTCAACCGTGAAGCCCTTGACCTTGAGCACGTTGTGCACCGTCAGCCCGTACTTGAGGCAGTGCACGCCGCCCGAGTTCTCGGCGACGTTGCCGCCTATGGTGCAGGCGATCTGGCTGGAGGGATCGGGCGCGTAATACAGGCCCAACGGCGCGGCCGCCTCGGAGATCGCAAGGTTGCGCACACCGCCCTGCACCACGGCCGTGCGGCTGGCGGCATCGAGCTTCAGGATTTTGTTGAATTTGGCCAGCGACAGCGTGACGCCCAGCGTGTGCGGCATGGCGCCGCCGGAAAGCCCGGTGCCGGCGCCGCGCGCGACCACCGGCACGTCCAGCGCATGGCAGGCCTTGAGCACGGCTTGCACCTGCGCATAGGTTTCAGGCAGGGCCACCACCAGCGGCCGCTGGCGGTAGGCGGTCAGGCCGTCGCATTCGTAGGGTGTGGTGTCCTCGGCATTCCACAGCAGGGCGTGGGCCGGCAGCACCGCCTGCAAGGCGCGCACCACCTGCGCTTGCCGCTCGGATCGCTCAAGCTGGCTTTGCTGGTCGTGCGAGGTGGGGGCGTTCATGGGTGGCCTTCGGGATGAAACCGGCTCTCGCCGGTGATGAAGGCACTTTAATGCAAAGCCGGGGCTGGCGGCGTGAAGAAAATGAGGGTGTTTTGTGAAAACGCTTGAGGGGCAATTTTTCAGCCATTGGGCAAAGAATTTCCCTTTTCAGCGGCCCATCATGCCGATGCGCCGCACCTCGCCCCCCCCGGGTCACTCCTTGCGGATGTCGAACAGTTCCAGGGCTTCGTCGACAAGAAAGAAGTAGATGCCGGTTCCTCCGCGCGTTTTTGCATCAAACCGCACGACGCGGCCGAGTTCAGGCGCGTACCAGGCATTGGCGGTGTACACCGCGCTCACCCGGTTGCGTTCTGTAAACCCGGTGAACTCGACCCGCATGATGCGAAACTCGCGCTCGCCGATGCGTATGGTCGACTCGTCCGTTGCGCGGGCCGTGACGTTCATTCCGATTCGCTGGTTTTGCATCCGGGTTTCGTACTGAAGCTGCCATGTCTGTCCGGGCTCCGGTGTCTTGGTGATCCAGCCGCGCGGCGGCATGGCCAACTCGTATTCCCCGGCGATGGCGCTGGTGAGTGTGACGACCTCGCCGCCGGCCCGCTCCACCCGGCTCCCCTGGTTGAAGATCAGTTGGTCTCCATCCATGCGGTCCAGCCGGTACCTGATGTTCTGCGCCAATCCGGTGGTTCGATCACGCAGCCGGTACTCGAAGACTTGCGCATCTCTTGTCTGGGCGGTCGCGGCGAGTTTGCGTTCATTGCGCGCGGCCAGTGCTGCCGCTGCGCGCGCAGGGATTTCGGCAATCCAGATGGCAGGCATGGCGAAATTCAGGTTTTGTGAATCGCGAAGGCCAGAAGTGGTGATGCCAATCAGACGGCCTTGCGCGTCGAAAAGGCCCCCGCCGCTGGAACCCGGCGAAATGGGAACTGTGATTTGCAGTGCGGCGAGCTCATCGGTGTCGGTACGACGGATGCCTGACAGAAGGCCGTCGCTGATCGTCAGTTCCAGCCCGCGCGGATTTCCAATAGCATAGACGCGGGCGCCGACTTTCAGCGTTTGCGCAGACGCTATGGTGACCGATGGCGCGTTGAAGTTCGCTACCTTGAGCTGGCAGAGGTCGCGCGCGGGGTCTGCGTATTCAAGGGTGGCACCGTAAGCGATGTTCTCTCGTGTCACCGAAACCTGGCGTGCCTTGGCCAGCACATGGCAATTGGTGATGAGCGTGCCGGCTCGAATAACCACCGCGCTGCCTGTAGCCACTGGCTTTCCCGCATCATCGAAAGTTTTGATCATCCAGATACTGGGTGACAGGCGCTCGAAGAGCTGTTCAGGGCTCGGCGTTGCATTTTGCGCAAGGGCATTGCAACCAACAAGCAACAGGCTAATGCCGCGAAGCATGAATTGAAGTCTCACGGTGCACCTCGTGGCGGGTTCGGTTTATCGTGCGGGAGGCAGCAGGCCGCTCAAGTCGTCGAGCGTCACGGGGCCGGATGTGCGGGTTCGTTCGTCGCTGCCGCGCCCTGCGATGCTGTTCGCGGAACTGGCACGCGGTGTGCCAGGCACGAGTGGAATTCCACCGGTGTAAGCCAGGCGAGACAGGTGTTTTACCGCCGTGCTTTCGCTTTGAAGGCCGAAAACGGGGTGACCCACAAAGAGGCCCATCGTGATGCCGGTCTGCACATAGGTTGTGCGGCCGTCCTCCAGGTCAACGTCCAGGCTCGTCTCGATTTCAGTGCGGGCACTGACCGTGTATTTACCTGCTGCGCGGTCAACAAAGAAAAAACCTTCGGGTTGAGACTTGCCGACAACCTCGCCATTGAGTTTGATGTCTGGCTGGACTACCGGCCCGAGACCGCCTGAGCGGTAGACCACCAGACGCGCATCACCCGGGCGCAGGGTGGGAAAGCTGGCCTCGACTTCGGCGTACTGGGGGCCGGTGGCCGCACAACCGGTGAGAAAAACGGCCACAGCAATGACAAGCAGTCGAAAAATTCGCATCAATTCCCCCCGGCTTATTTGTTGGAATCGCGCGAGTCTAACATTCAGTTACGGCTGTGAAGTGCCTCAGCTTGAGGCGGTCCAACGCCGCGCCCATGCCGGCTGCGTCGGGCAGCGGGATGGGCGCTTGCAGCGTCAAGGCGACGGTGAACTGGCGCTGGGCCAGGAAGCCGTTCAGGCCTTCAACAGCTCCTCAGGACTTCGTGCCCGGGGCCTTGCTGGCGCCGGGCGTGTCGTAGAACTTGACCTTGCCGGTCTTCACGTCGTACATGGCGCCCACGATCATGATCTCGCCCTTTTGCTCCATCTCGCGCAGGATGGGGCTCTTCTCGCGGATGGTCTCGACCGTGAGCCGTACATTGCTCTCGGCCACCATCTCGACAAAGGCGTAATTCTTGGAAGTGCGGTCCTTGATGTCGGCGGAGACCAGGTTGGCGGCCGGCTTGATCTTGCCGATCAGGCCGGTCAGGTTGCCCAGCTGGGCATCGTCGCACGCGCCCTTGATGGCGCCGCAGCTGGTGTGGCCCATCACCACCAGCAGTTTGGCGCCCACGACCTTGTGCGCGAATTCCAGGCTGCCCAGGATGTCTTCATTGACGATGTTGCCGGCCACGCGCGCATTGAAGAGGTCGCCTATGCCCTGGTCGAACACGATTTCGGCCGGTGCGCGCGAGTCTATGCAGGACACCACGCTGGCCAGCGGGAACTGGCCGTCCGCGGTGGCCTTCATTTCCTTGAGGTAGTTCTGGTGGCGCGGCTTGCCGGAAACAAAGCGCGCATTGCCGGCCTTGAAGCGCGACAGGATTTGCGCCGGCGTCACGGCGTCCTGGCAGGCCTTGGCGTCCTGGATGGTGCAAAAGGTGCCGGGTTTGACGGATTTGCCGGCCGCTTTGCCCTCGGCGTGAGCCAAGGGTGACATGGCGAGCATGGAGAGCATGATGCCGGCCAGACCGGCGGCTAATTGATTTTTCCTCATGAGAGTTTCCCTCGTTAAACAAGTTGATTTTTTGACCACGTGCCGCTGGCCGGGTCCTCATACGGTGCCATGGCCAGCCCATCATAGGCATGAGCCGGTATGGGCGCAAAACCACTTGTCGGACGTATGGGATCCGTTAATGCTATCAGCGTACGCAAAATGCGCTACAAGTCAAAAAGGCCTTGCCTTAATAGAGTGCAAAGCCCCGGCCGGGTGAGCGCTCGTTAAGGCTTAGCACGCCGGGTAGAGGCGTTCTCATTCACACGCTTTTGGGGCTCTAGTACTGCAACCCGAAAGTGTCGAAACATGAAAGCGCGTCTTCGCACCCATGGCGGCGTTGCAATCCTTGCGAAGGCGTCCAGCCTTCGCTGCGGCTTGCGCCTTGCCCTGGGCGCGAATCCATCACTTTCATTGTGTTTCGCTACTTCCGGGTTGCAGTACTAGCCCAGGCTTTTTCGCAGCCAGTCGGCAAAAGCCGCGCATTCCCAGCGGTCCATGGTGCCGGTGCGCCAGCACAGGTAGTGCGCATGCGGGCTGGGGACATTGCCGGCAAACACCGCGTTGCTGCCCAGGCGCACCAGCGAGCCGTTCTCCAGCCAGGGCGCGCCCAGCTTGAGGCGTATCAGCGCGATGCCCATGCCGGCCGCGGCGGCGTCGCACATCAGGCCTATGTCGTTGAACTGGGAGCCGTCGGCGGGCTCGGGCCAGTCGAGTTTATGGGCGGCAAACCAGGTGCGCCAGGGCTCCAGTGGCGAACGCAGCAGGCTTTCGCCTTCGAGGTCTTCGGCCGCTTCAAAGGGGCCGTGCTCGCGTACAAAAGCCGGCGAAGCCAGCGGCGCGACTTCGTCCTTGCTCAGGCAGACGTGTTCGAGGTCCGCATAACGGCCGGTGCCGAAGCGCACGATCAGGTCGGCATCCTCGGCCACCACGTCCAGCAGCGGAATCGACACCTGCAGGGTCAGGTCGATCTCGGGGTAGGCGTCGGTGAACTGGCGCAGCCGCGGAATCAGGATGGAGCGCGCAAAGGTCGGCGTGACCGCCAGGCGCAGCTTGCGCTTGCCGGGCGTGCTGCTCTGGCCGGCCGCGCCCGGAAACTTCTGCAAGGTGGCCAGGCCTTCGCGCACATGGGCCAGGTATTCGCTGCCTTCGGTGGTCAGCGAAAAATCGGCGCGCCCGAACAGCTTGGTGCCAATGATCTGCTCGAGCTGCTTGACCCGGTGGCTCACCGCGCTGGGCGTGACGCACAACTCCTCGGCCGCCTGCGTCACGCTGCGCAGCCGCGCCAGCGCCTCGAAGGTCAGCAGGCACTGGATCGGAGGAATGCGCGCCGGCGTGGCCATGGTGCTTATTTAAAGATCACGGTCTTGTGGCCGTTCAAAAGCACGCGGTGCTCGCTGTGCCATTTGACGGCGCGCGCCAGCACCTGGCTTTCGGTGTCGCGGCCCATGGCGGTCAGGTCTTCCACGGTCTTGCTGTGGTCGGCGCGCGCCACGTCTTGCTCGATGATGGGGCCTTCGTCAAGGTCGGCCGTCACATAGTGCGCGGTCGCGCCTATCAGCTTCACGCCGCGGTCATGCGCCTGGTAATAGGGCTTGGCGCCCTTGAAGCTGGGCAGGAAGGAGTGGTGGATGTTGATGGCGCGGCCCGAGAGCTTTTGGCACAGCTCGTTGGAGAGCACCTGCATGTAGCGCGCCAGCACCACGAGTTCGGCGCCTTCGGACTCGATGATCTCCAGTTGCTTGGCCTCGGCCTGGGCCTTGGTGGCCGCCGTGACGGGGATGTGGTGGAAGGGGATGTTGTAGCTGGCCGCCAGCTGGTAGAACTCGCGGTGGTTGGAGACGATGGCGCGCACGTCGACCGGCAACAGGCCCGACTTGCAGCGAAACAGCAGGTCGTTGAGGCAGTGGCCTTCCTTGCTGACCATGATGACGGTGCGCATGGGCTGGGTGGTGGCGTGCAGCTTCCAGTTCATGCCGAAGGGCTGGGCAAAAGCCTTGAGCCGGCTGGAGAGTTCCTCATGGCTCAGCTTGTCGCAGGCGAACTGCACCCGCATGAAAAACAGGCCCGTGTCGTGGTCGTTGTACTGCGCGGCTTCTTCGATATTGCCGCCGTTGTCCAGCAGGAAGCCGGATACGGCATGAACAATGCCCATACGGTCCGGGCAGGACAGGGTGAGGATATAAGCGTGATTCATAGGGGATGAATTGTCGCAGGTGGGGCCGGCGTCCGCCCGGAGGTGCCAGAATGCCAGAACACCCCCATTTTCAGACGCAGGAAATACGCCATGGCCTATCAGGATTTCAACATGGAGCACCACTGGCTCCCTTTCACGCCCAACCGCAGCTTCAAGAAAGACCCGCGCGTGTTTGTGGCCGCCGACGGCATGCACTTCACCACGCACGACGGCCGGCAGGTCATAGACGGTATTTCCAGCCTGTGGTGCGTGGGCGCCGGCCACAACCGCAAGCCCATCAACGACGCCATCAAGAAGCAGCTCGACACGCTGGACTACGCGACCGCCTTCCAGGCCAGCAACGACCAGGCTTTCAAGGCCGCCGAAGTCATCGCGGGCATGGCGCCCGGCGACCTCAACAAGGTGCTGTTCTGCAACTCGGGCTCGGAGGCGGCCGACACCTCGCTCAAGGTCGCGCTGGCCTACCACCGCGCGCGCGGCGAGGGCCACCGCAACATCTTCATAGGCCGCGAGAAGGGTTACCACGGCGTCGGCTTTGGCGGCATGAGCGTGGGCGGCATTCCGGCCAACCGCAAGGTCTACGGCGCCGCGCTGCTGCCGCGTGTGGACCACATGCGCTTTATCCACGACCCGGTCAAGCATGCCTACATCAACGGCGCCGAACCCGTGTGGGAAGAAGACCTGCTGCTGGAACTCGAAAACCGCATCCTGCCGCTGCACGACCCCAGCAATGTGGCCGCCGTCATCGTGGAACCGGTGGCCGGCAGCGCCGGCTGGTACCTGCCGCCCAAGGGCTACCTCAAGCGCCTGCGCGAGATCTGCGACAAGCACGGCATCCTGCTGATCTTCGACGAGGTCATCACCGGCTTCGGCCGCCTGGGCACGGGCTTCGGCGCCGACTACTACGGCGTGGTGCCCGACATGCTCAACTTTGCCAAGTGCGTGACCAACGGCGTGATCCCGCTGGGCGGCGTGATCTGCTCGGACCGCATCTACGACGGCATGATGAATGCCAACAGCGGCGCGCCCGAGCATGCCATCGAGTTTTTCCACGGCTACACCTATTCGGGCCACCCGGTGGCCTGCGCGGCGGCGATCGCGACGCTCAGCCTGTTCAAGGAAGAAAAGCTTTATGAGCGCGCGGGCCAGATGGGCAAGGTGCTGGGCGATGCCATGCACAGCGGCCTCAAGGGCCTGCCCAATGTGGTCGGCATCCGCGCCCTGGGCCTGGCCGGCGCGGTGGAACTGGCGCCCGTGGCCGGCGCGCCCGGCAAGCGCGCTTACGACGTCTTCATGGAGTGCTTCCACCATGGCGTGCTGGTGCGGCCGGCGGCCGACAACATCGTGGTCTGCCCACCCTACATCGTTGAGAACGCGCACATAGACCGCATCGTCAACGTGGTGGCCGACGCCATCCGTAAATACGCCTGAGGCCTCAGGGCTGGGGTGCCAGCTGCTTGTCCAGTCCCGCGCAGTAGTCTTTTTCGGGCAGCGCGGGCGTTTCCCACACCGCATCGAAGGCCTCGGCCTGGTCGCTGGCCGAGGTGCCGCCGGCGCGCAGGCGGACGGCTTTGGCCTTCACATCGGCCGGCAGGTGCTGCGGCACGCCCAGCCGGCGGTCCGCATGGCCGCTGCCGGCCAGCAGCACCACGGTTTTCCCGGGCAGGGCGGCCTGGGCCAGGGTGTTGGCCATGGTGATGTCCTTGGCGATCTGCAGGCGCGCCATGGGCGTGACCTGGCTCTCGGGCAGCAGGTCGCAGTGGCCGCTGCGCATCAGCTGCTGCTGTGCCTTCAGCGCCGGGCCCGGCAACTGCAGGTCGAGCCGGCTGTCGGCCATGCGGGCCGGCATCAGCGCGCGCGGCAGGTTGGCGCCCAGCACCGGCACGCCGGCGCGCACGGCCGTCATCACGGCGGGGCCGTAGGCGGCCCAGGGCCAGCCTTTGTCGTTCCAGGCCAGCGCGTTGCGCACCTGCTGCTCGGTGGCGCTGGGCCTGAGCGCCGAGGTGCTGGCGCCGCTGTCGGCCATTTCCAGCGCCAGCGCGGCCAGCGTGCCGCGCGCCGCCAGCAGGGCGACGACCTGCTGCTGGATCTGCTGGTGTGCGGCCGCGTCGTGCTGCTCGCCGAGGATCAGGACCTGCGCCGGAAGCACGGCTTCCAGCCGGGCCGAGGTTTGCGCGCTGTCGCCGCCGGGCGCCTGCAGCATGGGCGCCTCGGGCCGGCCCGCGCAGCCGGCGGCCAGGGCCATCGCGGCCGTGCACAGCAGCCATGCCAAAGGACGAGGGGCGGCAAAATAAGGCATCGTTGGATACTACTCCAGCCGGTTTTTGTCGGCCGCGCCCCAAGCCATGCTGTCCTTTCCCCTCCCTGCCCGCGTCTTTCCCGCACGCGTCGTCCTGACGCTGCTCATGGCCTGGGCCGCCGCCTCCCTGTGCGTCTGGCTGCGCACGCCTTTGCCCTGGATGATTGGCCCGCTGCTGGCGACCGCCGTGGTTTCCATGCTGGGCGGCCCGACGGCCAGCTGGACGCCGCTGCGCAACACCGGGCAATGGGTGATCGGCTGCGCGCTGGGCCTGTACTTCACGCCCCAGGTCGTCACCCTGCTGGCCGGCCTGTGGTGGGCGATTGCGCTGAACATCGCCTGGGCATTGGCCCTGGGGCTGGCTTTCGGTGCCTGGCTTTACCGGGTGCACCATGGGCCCGGGCCGTTCCAGGTCAAGGGCCTGTCGCGCATCACGACCTACTTTGCCGCGCCCATAGGTGCTGCCTCGGAAATGACGCTGATGGCCGAGCGCCACGGCGCGCAGACCGACCTGGTGGCCTCGGCGCACAGCCTGCGCGTGCTGCTGGTCACGCTGGTCATTCCCTTTGGTTTCCAATGGGCGGGCCTGCACGGGCTGGACGCCACCCTGCCGGGCGCGCGCGTGGTGCAGTGGCCGGGCCTGGCTTTGCTGGCCGTGCTGACCGGCATGGGCTGCTGGGCCATGCTCAAGCTGGAGCGCACCAACCCCTGGTTCATAGGCGCTTTGGTGGTATCGCTGCTGCTGACGGCCTTTGGCTTCACACTCTCGGCCTTGCCGCCCTGGATGACCAATGCCGCGCAACTCGTCATAGGTATCAGCCTGGGCGTGCGTTTTACCAGCGGTTTTGTGCACATGGCGCCGCGCTGGCTGGGCTCGGTGGCGCTGGCCACGGTGGGAATGATCGCGCTGTGCGCGGGGTTTGCGTGGTCGCTGGCCCAGTTCACCAGCCTGCACTGGGCCACGCTGCTGCTGGGCACCTCACCGGGCGGAATCGCCGAAATGGCCATCACGGCCAAGGTCTTGCAGCTGGGTGTGCCGGTGGTCACGGCCTTTCACGTCACCAGGCTGGCGGCCGTGCTGCTGCTGGCCGAACCCATGTACCGGTGGATTTACGAGAAGCGCCTGGCGGCGCAAGCTGAAACCCCGCCGGCGGAATGAGCAACCGTGGGCTCAGTGCATCGACATGGGGGTGTTTGCCAGCCCGCTATAGCCCTCCAGCGTGTCCTCGATTTCTTCCTGCGTGGGCGTGTTCTGTGCCCATGCGCTCAAACGTTGCTGGAACATTTCGGCCCAGGAGCCGTCCAGGTAGACCTCTTTGCCCGAGCGCTTGTCCACGATTTCAAAGCCGTGGCGGGCCAGCTGGGGAACAGCGGGCGCGGGTGCGGATTCTTCCGGCGCGTTCGCGTGAATCTGCAGCACGGCAAAGGAGTCGGAGTCGTAAAGCATTTGCATGGTGAAGTCCTTTCTCGTCAGATAGCTACGATGAGGCCAAGTTCAAGAGTCCGCACCATCCGGCGTGCAAGTGTTCGGTAAAGACGCGCGACATCGTGTGAAACCGCACATAAAGAGGGCATGGGCGTGCGGCAATCGCAACGCAGCCCGGCGTGGGATAAAGGCCCTCAACCCTTGCTGAGGGCGCTGAGCTGCTGGTCGATGAAATCCCCATTGGACTGGGTGATCTTGTTGCGCACCGGCAGGTAGCCCAGTGAGGGCGCGTACCAGATCTCCACCTTCTGGTCGAATTCGCGCCGCGGCTGGCGCGTGAGCTTGACCGCGGCCAGTTCGCCGAAAGGCAGCGACATTTTTTCCTCGGCTTCCACCAGGAAAGTCCAGGTTTCGGCATCGCGCGGGCCCACGGTGTAGATCGAGATGGTGGAGCCCGCGGGAAAACCTGCCGGGTTGCCCGCCAGCATGCCGCCCAGTTGCATGAACACGCTGACCCGGTCCTGCGCGCCCTTGACCCAGGGCAGCGTGGGCGTGTTGGCGCTGAAGCTGATCTGGTTTTTCTCGGGCTCGAAATGCGCGGCCACTTCGGTTCTGGATTTGTCCAGAAAGCGTGTGGGCGCCAGGCCCTCGGGGCCGAGCCGCCCGGTGCTGGCCATGCTGCGCGAACCGAGGAACAGGGCGCTGACGCGCATCAGGGCCTCGTAGGCATCGCCGCTGTTCTGCCAGCGCAACTCGGCGTTCGCGTGGTAGTTCATGCCCTTGGCGTTGCCGGTCATTTTGTAGTCGAGCACGATGCTCGCGGGCAAGGCGATGGCGGCCACCGGCGCCTCGGCGGGGCCGGCGGGCGCTGCTTCGGAGGCGCCCGCTGCGGGCGTTTCGGCCCTGGCGGCCGATTCCGCGAGCAGGTCGGAGGGGGAGGGCGCATCGGGCACATAGTCGGCCGGCCGCTGCTTGGGCACCCGGGCCGGCTCGGCCTCGTTGTCGTCTTCTGCGGGGGCTGCCTTGGCCGCAACCGGCCTTTTTCGCGCAGGCGCAGGCGCTGCCTCGGGCTGCGGGGCCGGTGGCGGCGGCGCTATGCTGCGCGTCTCAAAGGGCCGCGCGGTCAGCGGCGCGGCATCGCGCCCCAGGCCCAAGTGCATAGGCGCCAAGGTCAGCACCAGCGTGTGCACGGCCAGCACCAGCACGGCCAGCAAGGCCAGCGCGCGCCGGGGCGGCGCGGGATAGGAAGGGGCGGCCAGCGTGCTCATGCTGCTTCGAAACCCAGGTCGCGGGAAAGTTGCCGGGCCGCCGCCGCCAGGGGCCGGGCCACCGCGCCGTCCCAGGCAGCGTCAAAGGTGGCCAGCGAGCCCAGCGCCACCATGCCCAGGGCCAGGTGGCCGTCGGCGTCAAAGACCGGCGCGCAAAAGCCGGCCACGCCCGGCAGCAAGGTATTGACGGCGCGCGCCATGCCGCGGCGGCGCACCTCTTCCAGCACCTCGGCCAGGCCGGCCATGGTGGCGGGGACGTCCTGGCGCGCCAGCTTCTGGTTGCGCGCCAGCTCCTCCTTGACCAGCAGCGCCAGCCGGCCCTGCGGCTTGCCGGCGGCCAGCAGGCGCGGCGATGAAAACGCGGTAAAGCACAGGCCCGTGGCCGAAGACAGCAGCGGCATCACGTCGCCCAGCCGCAGGTTGACCGTCACCGCCCGCGGCGACTCTTCCCAGTGCACCAGCGTGGGCCCCTGGTTGCCCCAGACGGCCAGGGCCAGGGTCTGGCCGGTCTGCGCCATCAGCGGCTGCAGGCGCTGCCGGGCCAGTTTCACGCTGTCCAGCCTGGACAGGGAAGCCAGCCCCAGCTTGAGCGCCGCCGGGCCCAGGTCGTACAGCGTGGTGGCCGGGTCCTGGACCACCAGGCCCAGCCGCTGGAAGCTCACCAGGTAGCGGTGGGCCTTGGCCGCGCTCATGCCGGCCGCCGCCGCCAGGTCGCGCAGCATCAGGGCGCCGGGAGAAGTGGAGAGCACTTCCAGCAGGGCAAAACCGACCTCGAGCGACTGTATGCCCGCGCGCTGCGGCGCCGTGCTGCGGCGTGCGGGGGCGGTGGCGCCGGGGCTTGCTTTCATGGGCTTGAAGGGCTTGACTAAAATTTCGAGTTCGCCGTGGGGCTGTGGATGCATGGATCGTAACGCGGGTCCGCCAGCTGCCGCCGGCCACGGCATACACGGCACAATCAAGGCCTGCGGCGAAAGCCGGCAGCCACCCCACCAGGATATCGATGAAACTCGCCACTTACAAAGACTCTTCACGCGACGGCCAGCTCGTCGTGGTGTCGCGCGATCTCTCCACGGCCCATTATGCGACCGGCATTGCGGGCAAACTGCAGCAGGTGCTGGACGACTGGAACTTCATGTCGCCGCAGCTGCAGGACCTTTATGAAACGCTGAACAACGGCAAGGCGCGCCATGCCTTTCCCTTCGAACCCTCGCGCTGCATGGCGCCGCTGCCGCGCGCCTACCAGTGGGCCGACGGCTCGGCCTACATCAACCATGTGGAACTGGTGCGCAAGGCCCGCAATGCCGAAGTGCCCGAAAGCTTTTACAGCGACCCGCTGATGTACCAGGGCGGCAGCGACGACTTCCTGGGCCCCTGCGACGACGTGGTGGTGGCCAGCGAGGATTTCGGCATCGACTTCGAGGCCGAAGTTGCCGTGATCACCGGCGACGTGCCCATGGGCGCCACGCCGGCCCAGGCCCTTGAGGGCGTGCGCCTGCTGATGCTGGCCAACGACGTTTCGCTGCGCAACCTGATCCCCAACGAGCTGGCCAAGGGCTTTGGCTTCTTCCAGAGCAAGCCGGCCACGGCCTTCAGCCCGGTGGCGGTAACGCCCGACGAGGTGGGCGATGCCTGGGACAAGGGCCGTTTGCACCTCACGCTGCAAAGCACCTGGAACGGCCGCAAGGTCGGCATGTGCGAGGCCGGCCCCGAAATGACCTTCCACTTCGGCCAGCTGATCGCCCACATCTGCAAGACCCGCAATGTGCGCGCCGGCAGCATCGTGGGCTCGGGCACCGTCAGCAACAAGGACTGGAGCCACGGCTACAGCTGCATCGCCGAAAAACGCGCGATCGAAACCATAGAAGACGGCAAGCCCAAGACCGAGTTCATGAAATACGGCGACACGATTCGCATCGAGGCCAAGGGCAAGGATGGGCAATCGGTCTTCGGTGCCATCGACCAAAAAATTGTCGAGAACGTCTGAGCCCCCTCGTGTGGGGCTATTTGGCGTAAGTTTTCCGCGAGCCGTCTTCAAAGACGGCATCGTCGCTCAGCAGCTTGCCTTCGTTGTCCCAGGTTTTTTCGCGCGTGATGCGGCCGCGTTCGTCGTAGTTTGATTCGGCCACCAGCTTTCCGGCCTCGTTGAAGCGCTGGTGTGTGCCCAACGGTAATTGCCGGTAGCGGCTGGAATTGCTGTAGCGGCCGGTCCTGGCGATTTTCCCGTTGTCGAAAAAATCGGTGGCTTGCAGCCAGGCACTGTCGCCTTCGCCGCCGAACTCGGTTTTGCTGCGCGGCTGGCCGTTGAGGTAATAGGACTGGTCGCTTACGGGTTTGCCTTCGGACCATTTCCTGTCGCGCGTCAGGGTGCCGCTGTCGGCGAATTCCTGCTCCCGCTCCTTGAGCGAATTCCGTGGGTTGTCACTGTCCAGCTTCCATTGGATTTCCCGCCGCTTGATGCCGGCGTTGTTGAAATGGCGCTCAATGCGGGTGCTGCCCGACACCTCGTCCAGGTAATCGGGCTTGCCGCCCTCGCCCAGTGTTTCATGGCGTATGCGTTTTCCGGCCAGGTAGCTGCTGGTGCCGTTCAGCACGCCCTTGCTGCTGAACAGTTCGACCTTGGAGGCACCGCCCGAAAAACCGCACCAGCGGGCGTCGTCGGCCGGCGCCGCCAGCAGCGGCTTGTCGCCGCAGCGCATGGCCTGGAGCTGGCCGCGATCGTTGAATTCGGCATAGGCCTGCTCGACGCTGCCGCCGGCGCGCGGCCCGTAAAAAACGATGCGCCGCAGCTGCCCGTTGGCGTGAAAGCTGCGCGCCAGGCCGGCCTCGGTGCCGTTGTCGTACACGGCGTCGCGCAGCAGCTGGCCGTCCGCTGCGAATTCGCGCGCGCGGCCGTGCCGGTTGCCGCGCTCGTTTTCGCTGTATTCGCGCTGCAGCTTGCCGTTCTGGTAGAAGCGTACCAGGCCCATGAACTTGCCGCCCTGCAGTTCCTGTTCACGCACCAGCTGGCCCGAGTCCCGGTCCTTGCAGCGCATGATGCCGGTCTTGCCGGCGGTGGTGTTTCCGTTGTTGGGGTTGACGCTCTCACCGTTGACTTCGCAGTCCTGCACGGCCAGCGCCCAGGGCGAGGCCAGTGCGCAGGCAGCAAGAAGGACCAGGCGTTGCAAGGTTGTTTTCATGCGGCGGCCCCGGTCTGGGTGATGAACAGGCGTATGCCGCGCAGCAACATCTCGACCGAAATCGCCACCAGGATCAGGCCCATGAGGCGCTCAAACGCCATCATGACGCGGTCGCCGGCCACGCGCTGTATGCGCTCGGACAGCACCAGCACCACGGCGCAGACGGCCATGGTGACGCAGAGCGCGGCAACCCATTCAAGCCGGCGCTCCGGCGCCTGCGACACCAGCAGCATCACGGTGGCCAGCGCCGAGGGGCCGGCCAGCGCGGGAATGGCCAGCGGCACGATCAGCGGCTCGCCCAGCAGGGGCGCGGCCTCGGGCTGGTCCGAGGGGAAGATCATGCGCAGCGCGATCAAAAACATCACGACGGCGCCGGCGATCTGCAGCGACAGGTCGCTGAGGTTCATGAGGCGCAGAAAACCGTCGCCGACGAACATAAAGGCCAGCAGCAGCAAAAAGGCGATCAGCACCTCGCGCAGGATGACGAACATGCGCCGCTCGGGCGCCACGCCTTTGAGGGCATTGGCAAAAATCGGGATGTTGCCGAAAGGGTCGGTGATCAGCAGCAGGAGCACCGTGGCGGAGGCGAAGGTATAGGCCATGGCGCAAGCTTATCAGGCCGTGCGCGCGGGCAAGGGCCAAAAACCGGTTGACGTCCCGCCCCGGCGCTGCACAATGAAGACAAGGGCGCGAGCCGGGATGCCCTGCCGCCCCGCCCTTCAATGCCATCATGCACAACATGCCAGGAGACACATTCATGAGTGACGCAGACAACCCTTCCTTCCCCGGTTTCGGCAAGCTGGTGCCCGGCTTTGATTTCCTGCAGAACCTGGCCAAGCAGGCGGCCGGCAGCGCCACGCAGAGCATCCCGCAGTTGCCCAACCTCGGGAACTGGGTGGCGCCCACGCTCAATGTCGAGGAGCTCGACAAGCGCATCGAGGAACTCAAGGCCGTGCAGTTCTGGCTGGACCAGAATGCCACGGCGCTCAAGGCCACCATCCAGGCGCTGGAAGTGCAGAAGATGACCCTGGCCACGCTCAAGGGCATGAACTTCAACATGGGCGACGTGGCCAACGCCTTCAAGCTCAAGGTCGCCGACAGCGTGGCCGGCGGCGTGCAGCGCGTGGCCGACAAGGCCAGGACGTTTTCGGGGCTGGAAGTGCCGCCCTCGAGTTTTGGGACGGGCAAGCCCGCCGCCAAGGCCGCTTCCACGTCCAAGGCCAAGGCCCCCGCCGCGCCGGCCGGGGTGGTCGACCCCATGCAGTGGTGGGGCGCGCTGACCCAGCAGTTCCAGGCGATCGCGACCGACGCCATGAAGGATGCGGCCAAAAAAGCCGCGGTGGACACGACCAAGAACCTGGCTGCGGGCCTGGCCAAGGACGCGGTGAAAACCGCCACCGGCATGGCAACGGGCATGGCCCGCAACATGGCTGAAACGGCGGGCAAAACCATGGCGGGCGGCGCGCGAGCGGCCATGAACACCGCGTTGCGCAGCAGCCAGGGCTGGCCCACGCCGGCCGCCGGCAAGGCACCTGCCAAACCCGCCGCCAAAACCAGAGCCAAGGCGCCGGCGCGCAAGGCGGCCGCGCGCAAAACCGCACGTTGAACCGCGCCGGATTCACCCCCGACTTCCACTTCCACTGAATTTCACCAGGACCCCATGAAGCTTTTCCCCTACGGCCATGCCACCCATCCGCAGTGGCAGATGGCGGCCGGCCTGGTGCTGGCGCAGCTGCGCGCCTACCAGGCGCTGCCCGGCTACGCCAAGTCGCCCACGCTGGCGCTGCTTTACATCACCGACCATTACGCGGCCCATGCGCAGGACATCCTCGACCACCTGAGCGCCGAGCTGCCCGACATCACCGACTGGAGCGGCACGGTGGGCGTGGGCATCGCCTCCAACAATGTCGAGTACTTCGACGAGCCGGCCCTCACGGTGATGCTGTGCGAGCTGCCGCACGACCAGTACCGGGTGTTTTCCGGCGTGTCGCCCCTGCCGCCGGCCAGCAGCGGCCGCTTCAAGGCGCACACCGCGCTGGTGCACGCCGATGCCGGCACGCCCGATGTGGCCGAACTCATCGCCGAAATGGCCGAGCGCACCGACAGCGGTTATGTGTTCGGCGGCCTGGCCTCCAGCCGCTCCGGCACGGTGCAGTTCGCGCTCAGCGGGCATGGCAACGTCAAGGGACAGGGCGCTGCCGGCGGCGTGTTCAGCGGCGGCCTGAGCGGCGTGGCTTTCGGCCGGGGCGCGGCGCTGATGTCGCGCATCACCCAGGGCTGCCGGCCGGTATCGGCCGACCATGAAATCACTGCCTGTGAGTCCAATGTGGTGACGGAGCTTGACGGCAAGCCTGCGCTGGACGTCATGCTGGCGGACCTGGCCGTGTCGCTGGACCAGCCGCGCGAGGCGCTGGCCAAGGTGCGCACCACCCTGGTCGGCCTGAGCCGGCCGGCCGACATTCCCGATGACGGCGCGGCCCATGCCGCGGGCCGGCGCGCGGGCCAGTTCGGCGCCGAGGTGCGCGTGCGCCACCTGATAGGGCTGGACCCGTCGCGCCGCGGCATCGCGATTGCCGAGGTGCCGGCCGTGGGCATGAAGCTGGCCTTTTGCGAACGCAATATGGAGGCCGCGCGTGCCGACCTGATCCGTGTCTGCGCTGAAATCCGCGAAGAGCTGGAGCCCGAGGAAGTCACGCTGGAAGTCGCCAGCGCCCTGAGCGCCTCGGAAGCCGAATCGGCGCCGCATGCCGCGCGGCGCATTGCCGGCGCGGTGTATGTGAGCTGCTCAGGCCGCGGCGGGCCGCACTTCGGCGCGCCCAGTGCCGAGATGCAGATCGTGCGGCGGGCCTTGGGTGACGTGCCGCTGGTCGGTTTTTTTGCCGGCGGCGAGATCGCGCGTCACCATCTTTACGGCTATACCGGCGTTTTAACGGTATTCACTGCACCGGCCTAGAGAACCTGCGCTTCCAGCAGCTCTACAGGGTCTCCGTAGCGCGCGGCCATCGCCACCACGGCCGGGTCGCGCAGCGCGCACAAAAATCCGTCCTTGATCAAGGTGTTGCCGCCTGCGGTCACTGTCGCGTCCAGTGTGATCAGGTCCATGTGCACCGGCGGCTCTTCCCAGTCGGGCATCACGCGGCGTATGTAGTCGCTGGGCTGGGCCAGGTCTATGCCGAAATGCAGCGCGCCGGGCGCGTTGGAGCCGGCCGGGTAGACCGTGTGGCGAGGCGCCTTGGGGTTGAAGCCGCAGCCGCCGCCTTCAATCATGCGGCCGCCCACCAGCATTTCGCGCAGGATCACGGCTTCTTCCGAGATGCCCTCGACCGCGACAATCGTGTCGCCCTCGAAACGCACGGCGATTTTTTCCTCAAAGGGATGGGCAAAACCGACCGCCCACTGCGGGTACAGCACGCCGGCCATGGGCACCACGGCCTTGAAGTCGTTTTTGACCGAGTTGTGGTCCCAGAGGTTGGGGCCGTGCGTCGGCAGGTAGTGCACATAACAGCCGTCCTCCTCGGCCGTCATCTGGCCGCGCCAGCGGTTGGTGGCCAGCTGGTTGGCGCGCATTTCCTGCGTGAAGCTGATGCGAAAGTCGCTGCCGCGCGGGTCGGTAAAGCGCAGGTCGAAGCCGCCTTCGGCCGGGTAGCGTGCCGCCGTGCCGCGGATGATCTCGCCGATCAGGTCGACCGGAAAACGCGCCTGCGGCGTGTGCAGCAAATCGAGGTTGCGAAAGTAAGTGATCTTGACCCAGCGCTGGCCGGCGCGGCGCAAGTTGATGCACAAAGGATCGAGGATGGAGCAAAACCAGGTCGACACCACAAAAGTGGCCTTTTTGAGCATGGCATGCACTTCTTCCGGCACCGCCGTCACCTGGGTGCTGGGCTCCATATAGACACGTACCTCGGCGCCGCGCGATTTGGCAATGCCGATCACCGCGTCGATCACCCGCGGGTCCAGCAGCGGGTCGGCCAGCATCAGCACCCTGTCCCCCGGGCGGATCGCCATCACGCGCGAAAAATTGTCCAGCGCCTGGAAAAAGTACTTGGTGTCGGTCAGATTGGCCGCCACGGGGATGGGCAGGCCGACGTAGGTGGAGCTTGGGTTCATCGCGGTTCCGTCAAGAATTGCATGCACAAAATTCGTGTTTTCGGCTTAAAACGGCTGAATATTACCAGTAAGTGCCATATTTTATTAGTCGACTAATGTAATTGCATGCAATTGACTGCCGCGCTGTCCCAACAAGCCAGTGGGGGCCGCGGAACCGGCTTTGCCGGGCCGCAGGCGCCGCCCCCTTGAGGGGGGAGGCCGCTACACGAAGTGAGCGGCAACGGGGGTGCTATCGCCGTAGCGCGGCAAAAGCCTCAAACTCCCAGCTCCGCATGGCCAGCAGCAGCGTAAAACCCTCGCGGTCCTTCTCGCCCAGCTTCTGGTCCGTCTGGTGCTGCTGGGCAAAATCCTGGGCCACGCGCTGCATGCGCTCCAGGAAGGAGGGCGCCAGGCCGCGGCTGATGGAGCCATGCACCAGCAGCAGGCCTTCGCCCTCGCCGTCAAAGCCGCCTGAAAAATAGTCGAGCAAGGCGTTCTCGCGGAAGTAATCCATCACCGGCCCATGCGGGCGCCAGCGAAAGGTCTTGGCGAGCTTGAGCCGGTAGCGGTTCAGCGGCTTGAGCTCGATGATGCCTATGCGGTCCAGCTGCGCGAGGTATTTGATGCATTCGGCCTCCGAGAGCCGGTAGCTGCTGGTGATCTGCTCCAGCGTCCATTGCGAGAGCACACAAATCGCGGTCAGCAGCAGCTTTTTGTCGGCCACCACGGCTTTTTCCTGCGCCTCGGCCAGTTCGGCCAGCAGCGGCTGGGTGTCGGCGATGCGCCTGGCGAGGTCGGCAAAGTCCAGCTTGAGCGCGCGGCAGATCGCGTCTATGCGCGACAGCGGCATGTCCCCCTTGGCCAGCATGCGCTTGACGCTGGACTCGGCCATGCCCAGTTTGGCGGCCAGGTCCGCATAAGTCATGCGCGCGGCCTTGAGTTCTTTTTTGAGGACGGTGACGAGGTCGGCGGTGGTGCTCATGGGTATCGATTATCGGTACTTTTGGTTTGAAGCGGCTCCACCGCGCTGAATTTTGATGCTCGCGACCTAGATCGCCCCCCACAGTGCGGCTCACTCATATATAGACAGAGGAGCTTTCCGCATGCAGACCATCCCCTCCATTCTTCACCGCCGGGTCCAGCCGCTGCCCTGGCACGCGCGGCCGGCTGCCCTTGCCTGGCGCCGTGAATGCGTGCTTGCTGCCGTCTTCTTGCTGTTGCTGGCTGCCGCGTTGCTGGGGCCTTCGGTGGCGCAGCCCGCGCACTACCACGACTTCGCCGACCAGCGCCGCTGGGGCTGGCTGCCGCACGCCATGGATGTCATCAGCAACCTGCCGTTTGCGCTGTGGGGCATGGTGGGCCTCTGGGCGCTGCTGCGGGCCCTGCGTGAGCAGGCCGTCAGTGCAGCGGCGGCGGCCATGGCCGGGCTTTTTTTCGGCGGCCTGTGGGTGACGGCGGCGGTGTCCGCGGCCTACCACCTGCAGCCCGGCGACGCCGGCCTGGCCTGGGACCGCGGCGGCATGGTGCTGGCCTTTGCCGGGCTGCTGGGCCTGGCGGCAATGCGGGCCGTCAGCACACGCGCCGGCATGGCGCTGGCCACGGCTGTGCTGGTGCTGGGGCCGCTGTCCGTCTACGCCTGGTCGCTGAGCGGCAATGTGCTGCCCTGGGCGGTCTTGCAGGGCGGCGGCATGGCGCTGATCCTGGGCTTTGCCTGCCTGCGTCCCGCCCAGGCCTGGGAGCTGCCGGTGCGCTGGGGTTGGGTGATCGCCATCTATGCGCTGGCCAAGCTGCTGGAGCTGGGCGACCACGCGGTCTATGAATGGACGGACCAGCTGGTGTCGGGCCACAGCCTCAAACACATGGTGGCCGCCTGCGCCGCCTGGCCAGTGGTGTCGGCCCTGCTGGCCGCGCGAAAAATCAAGGCAGAATCCCATGCACTGTCCATAAACAGAGCGGGCCACTCGCTAAGGCGCGAAGCCCGCCGCACAACAATCAAAACGAGGAGTCACGCATGAGTGTTGATAAGGCCACGCCGGTGTCGCCGCCGCCTGTCCAGGGGCACCCGAACCAGTTCGCGCTGCTCAAGCAGCGCCGCTTCGCGCCTTTTTTCTGGACGCAGTTTTCCGGCGCGGCCAACGACAACCTCTTCAAGTTCGCCTTCACCGTGATGGTGACCTACCAGCTCAGCGTGAGCTGGCTGCCCCCGGCGCTGGCCGGGCTGGCAATCGGCGCGCTGTTCATCCTGCCGTTTTTGCTGTTCTCGGCCACCAGCGGGCAGCTCACCGACAAGTTCGAAAAAACCCGGGTGATCCGTTTCGTCAAAAACCTCGAAGTCGTGATCATGCTGATCGCGGCCGTCGGTTTCATGAGCGGCAACGCCAACGTGCAGGTGCCGGTGCTGCTGGGCTGCACCTTTTTGATGGGCCTGCATTCCACCATCTTCGGCCCGGTCAAGTTCGCCTACCTGCCGCAGGCGCTCAACGAGCGCGAGCTCACGGGCGGCAACGGCATGGTCGAGATGGGCACGTTTGTGGCCATCCTGCTGGGCCAGGTCGTGGGCGGGCTGATGGTGGCCGTGCCGCAGGTCGGGCCCGACTATGTGGCCATGGCCTGCGTGGGCCTGGCCCTGGTGGGCCGGCTGGTGTCGCAGTTCATTCCGCTCACGCCGGCGACCGACCCGGGCCTGAAGATCAACTGGAACCCGGTGACGGAAACCTGGCGCAACCTCAAGCTCGCCAGCGGCAACCTGGTGGTGTTCCGCTCCATGCTGGGCATCAGCTGGATGTGGTTTTTCGGCGCCGTGTTCCTGAGCCAGTTCCCGAGTTTTGCCAAGGAAGTGCTGCACGGCAACGAGCAGGTCGCGTCCCTGCTGCTGGTGGTCTTCTCCGTCGGCATCGCCACCGGCTCGCTGCTCTGCGAGGTGCTCAGCAAGCGCCACGTTGAAATCGGCCTGGTGCCGGTGGGCGCCATCGGCATGAGCGTGTTCGCGGTAGACCTGTACTTCGCCTCGCGCGGCCTGCCCGCCGTGCCCATCATGAGCGTGGGCCAATTCATGGCGCAGCATGCGCATTGGCGCGTGATGCTGGACCTCGCCCTGCTGAGCCTGTTCGCGGGCCTCTACAGCGTGCCCATGTATGCCTTGATCCAGCTGCGCAGCCAGCCCACGCACCGGGCCCGCATCATCGCGGCCAACAACATTCTGAACGCGCTGTTCATGATCGTCAGCGCCGTCCTGGCCGGCGCCCTGCTCAAATCCGGCTTCAGCATCCCGCAGATTTTCCTCTTCACGGGCCTGGCCAACGCGGTGGTGGCCTTCTACATCTTCATGCTGGTGCCCGAGTACCTGCTGCGTTTTATCGCGCTGATCGCCTCGCGCCTGGTCTACCGTTTCAAGATCACCGGCGACGACCATATCCCGGCCCAGGGCGCGGCCGTGCTGACCTGCAACCACGTGAGTTTTGTCGACCCGGTGCTGCTGATGGCCGCCAGCCCGCGTCCCATCTACTTCGTGATGGACCACCGCATCTTCAAAACGCCGGTGCTGGGCTGGCTGTTCCGCCTGGCCAAGGCCATCCCCATCGCGCCGCGCAGCGAAGACCCGGCGCTCTACGAAGCGGCCTTCGAGGCGGCCGCCAAGGTGCTGCGCGACGGCGACCTGCTGGCCATCTTCCCGGAGGGCGGCATCACCAAGAACGGCGAACTCCAGGCTTTCAAGGGCGGCATCATGAAGATCCTGGAAAACGCCGAGCGCGACGGCCTGCAGGTGCCCGTCGTGCCCATGGCGCTGACCAACCTCTGGGGATCGTTTTTCAGCCGCGTCGAAAGCGGGACCGCGATGAGCAAGCCGTTTCGCCGGGGGTTTTTCAACCGGGTGGGGCTTAACGTGGGCGCCCCCCTGGCGGCTGAAAAAGTCGCGCCCGGGGACCTGCAGATTCGGGTGGCACAACTTCTGCAACAGGGAAACACATGAAATCACTTCAATTCTTCAAGGCCGGGGGGCGTTTGTCGCGCGGGGGATTCTGGCTTCACGGCCTCATCGTCTGGGGACTGTTCTACCTGGTCTGGGCCGCGCTCGGCAATGCCTCGTCCGGCATCCTGACCTGGCTGATCAACCTGCCGGTGCTGGCGGCGCTGGTGCTGATCTGCATCCGGCGCCTGCATGACCGGAACTACTCGGGCTGGTGGCTGTTGCTGGCCGCCGTCCCTGTGCTGGGGGCGCTCTGGCTGGTCTGGCAGCTGGCGTTCAGGCGCGGCGTCGCCGACGGCAACCGCTGGGGCCCGGACCCCCTGCAGGCGCACGGCGACTACCTCGTGGTGGGCTAGGGTTCAGTAAAAAAGGGAGCGAGGGATGCAGCAAAACACATTGATCGTCAACGACGTCACCGGTTTGAACCCGGTGGCGGTCTGGGCCATCAGCAAGCCGAAAACCGTGGCCGACGTGGCCGATGCCATACGCCGCACCGACGGGCCGGTTTCCGTGGGCGGCGGACATTTCAGCATGGGCGGCCAGACCGCCAGCCCGGGCAGCTTGCACCTGGACATGCGCGAGATGAACCAGGTGATTGCCTTCTTTCCGCAGGACAAGGTCATCCGTGTGCAGGCCGGCATACGCTGGTGCGACATCCAGCGCTTCGTCGATCCGCACGGCCTGGCCGTCAAGATCATGCAGACCTATGCCAATTTCACGGTGGGCGGCGCGCTGAGCGTCAACTGCCACGGCCGCTACATGGGGCTGGGGCCGGTGGTGCTGTCGGTGCGCGCGATCAAGGTCGTGCTGGCCGACGGCAGCGTGCAGGAAGCCTCGCCGGCCGCGAACGCGGAACTGTTTTATGCGGTGATAGGCGGCTATGGCGGCGTGGCGGTGATCGTCGAGGCGGAACTAAGCCTGGCTGACAACGTCAAGGTCAAGCGCCTGGCGCGCAAGATGAGCGCCGCGGAATACATCAGCCATTTCAAGGCCAAGGTCCGGTATTTCCAGGACGCCGTTTTCCACAATGCCGACCTGTACCCGCCGCATTACCGCAAGGTCCGCTCGGTGACCTGGGCGCGCACCGACGAGGCGGCCACCGAGCCGCGGCGCCTGCAGCAGGGCGGCCAGAGCTATCCGCTGAACCGCTACTTCGTCTGGGCCGTGACGGAAACCCCGCTGGGGAAATGGCGCCGCGAGTACCTGATCGACCCGCTGCTTTATAGGTTCCGCAAGGTGCACTGGCGCAATTTTGAAGCCGGCTACGACGTGGCGGAACTCGAACCCGCTTCGCGCAAGCACACTACCTATGTGCTGCAGGAGTACTTCATTCCGGTCGAACGCTTCGACGATTTTGTGCCCAGGATGGCGGAGATCCTGCAGCGCCACAAGGTCAACGCGCTCAACGTGTCGGTGCGCCACGCCCAGCAGGACCCGGGCACGCTGCTGGCCTGGTCCCGAGGGGAAACCTTCGCCTTTGTGCTGTATTACAAGCAGCGCACGCGCGACAACGCGATCAACCGCGTGTCGGTCTGGACGCGCGAACTCATAGACGCGGCCATCAGCGCGGGCGGCAGTTATTACCTGCCCTACCAGCCGCACGCCACGGCCCGGCAGTTTCACGCGGCTTACCCGAGAGCCCAGGAGCTGTTCGCGATGAAGCGGCGGCTTGACCCGCAGTACAGGCTTCGCAACGTGCTGTGGGACAGCTATTACGCCCCCACACTTGCCGCATCCGCCAACCCCGCTAATCCCGCCACTTCGATTGACGCCATGGACAACAGCAAACCCGTTTCGGAATTCAGGGCCGTTTTTTCCGACGTCGGCTGGCGTGACGGTTTTTACAAGTTCCTGCAAAACATCTACCGGCTTTATCCCGAAGACCGCTTCCATACGCTGATCAAGAGCACGTCGGCGGAGCTGGACGACGACGAGGCGATTTACCGCCGGCTGCAGCGCGAGCTGCCGAAGATCAAACCCCTGCTGGCCGACCTGACGCATGCGCTGCCCGCGCTTTTCAAGCAGAAAAAGGAGATGGCCGACCAGACCCTGCGCTTGCTGGACGGCCGGAAACGCATCGACGGTTATGTCGAGATCGGCTCGACGGGCCGCTACATCAGCGAGCTGCGTAAGCGCGTGGACGTCACCGGCCCCATCACCCTCGTCAATGACCTGGCGCCGACAAATTCGCCGGTCGATATCGCGGAGCGCGGCGGCTTGTGGAAAATCGGCGGCTTTGTGCCCATGGGCGACTACGATCCCCTGCCCGCTTCCATGCCCGATGCCAGCGCGGACTTGGTGACCTGCTACATAGGCCTGCATCACTGCCCGCTGGACAAGCTCGACAGCTTTGTCGCTTCCATCGTGAGGGTGCTCAAGCCGGGCGGCACCTTCATCCTGCGCGACCACGACGTGACGACGCCCGAAATGCACACCTTTGTGTCGCTGGTACACGCCGTTTTTAACGCCGGCCTGAACGTGGCCTGGGAAAACAACCAGCGCGAGCTGCGCCATTTCAGGCCCGTCGCGCATTGGGTGGCCTACCTGGGCGAGCGCGGGCTCAGCGACACGGGCAAGCGGGAACTGCAGGCCCATGACCCTTCCGACAATGTCTTGCTGGCTTTCACCAAAGCCGGCGCGCGGGTGCCGGCATGATGCGCGGCATCCGCAGGCTGGGCGCCGCGGGCGCGCTGGTCGCGGGGCTTGCCCTGGCCTGCGGCATCGCCGCCGCGCCCGCCAAGCCCGTGGCGGGCGCGGAGCACGTGCGCGGCGTGGAGCAGACGCTGCTGACCTATCCCGAATGGTTTCTGGTGTTCAGCCCTTATGAGTATGGTGAGTTCATCGCCGCGAACGCACCCAGCCGTTTCCCCTACTACGGGCACATCGCGCAGTTCTGGGAAAGCTACAAGGCGGTGTTTGACGAGACGCGCCGGCGCGGCCTGGACCTCAATGCCGGCTACCACCTCATGATCATGGTGATAGGCACCAGCACCAGCGTGGAATATGCCCTGAAGTCCGCCTACGAAACCCTGATCGGCCGCCTTGCCGAATCGACGGCCGGCCGGCCGACGCCGGAAGACCGGCATGCCGCGGCCGTGGCACAGGACTATGTGCGTTTCATCCGCGTGCAGCCCTGGTACGAGTACGACTTCGGCAAGGCGATGGCCGGCCTCTGGCAAGGCGTTCCGGCGAGCGGCCCCGACATGCTTCGCAAATGGGAGCGGCGCTTTGCCCTCACGACCGAATACGCCATCAAGATGGCCTACGCCAAGCTGATCAAGCTGGGCACCAAGTCGATTTACGATGCGCCCCTGCCGGTGACCGCCGTGGTGGCCAGGCCCGCGCCCGCGGCGGATGCGGCCCTGCCCGAGCTCAAGCTGCTGCAGCCCCTGCCGGACGGCGCCGCGCTGGTCACCATTCCGCGCTACGAAGCCTTTATGACCTATGCGCAGGCGCTGGCCGGGCAGGGTGTCAACTTCAGCGAAATCGCCGGCAACGACTCCTTCATCCTGGTCAGCGTGCTCGCGCCCGGCGCCTGGAAGCCCGAAAGCCCCGCGGCGGCGCTGCTGGTGCAGCCCATACTCACGCAGCCGGGCACCCAGCGTGTGGTGATGACGCTGCCCGTGGCCCACCTGGCCGAGGCCCTGCGGCAATGGAAGGCGGCGAAGCTGCAAGTCGAGCATGTCTTTGACTACTAAGCCGGGGGCAACGCGGGCGCCGGCACCACGCCGCCCCGCGCGCAGCTGGCCGTCTGTGGCGCTGCGGCTGGTGGGCGCCGCCCTGCTGTGCCTGTTGCTACTGCTGGGTCTGTCGTGGGCGCGCATGCTGTGGGTCGAGGACCGCAGCCCGCGCCAGGCCGCGCCGGCGCAGGGGCGCTGGCTGCATGCGCATGATGTTGAGCTCTACGTGCAGGAGTTCGGCGACCCGGCCGCGCCGCCGCTGGTACTGACCCACGGCACAGGCGCCTGGAGCGGCACCTGGGACCAGAACGTGCAGGCCATGGCCGCGGCCGGCTACCGCGTCATCGCGGTCGACCTGCCGCCTTTCGGTTTCAGCACGCGTCCCGCTTCGCGCGACTACAGCCGCGGCGCACAGGCGCGCCGCATCACCGGCCTGATCGATGCGCTGAAGCTGGGCCCGGTGACGCTGCTGGGCCATTCCTATGGCGGCGGGCCGGCTGCCGAAGCCGCCATGCTGCAGCCCGATTGTGTGCGCCGCCTGATCCTCGTCGACGCGGCGATCGGCCTGAGGGAAAGTCCCGCGCCGGCGGAAAGCGGTGGCGTGGCGGCCGGCCTTTTCGGCATTCGCCCGCTGCGCACGGCGCTGATTGCCACGGTGGGCACCCAGCCGCTGTTCAGCGAGTTCTGGCTGCGCAAGTTCGTGGCCCGCAAGGAAGTCGTCACGCCTTCGCGCACGGCGATCTACCGCCAGCCTTTTGTGCTGCACGGCTTTACCGCCAGCCTGGGCGACTGGGCCGTGCAGTTTGCCGGCGAAAGCGGCCAGTCTTTGAGCGAGAGGCCGGAGTCCTACCGCAAGCTGCCCGTGCCGCTGACCCTGGTCTGGGGACAGGAGGACAGCATCACACCGCTGGCCCAGGCCCAGGCCCTGCAGCGGCTGGCCGCCGGTGCCAGGCTGGTGGTTCTGCCGGGCGTCGGGCATATCCCGCAAATCGAGGATCCGGCGCTGTTCAATCTGCGCATGGCCGAGCTGCTGAGACAACCCTAGCATGCCTATTTAGTATCAAAATTCAATACTCCTCGACCATTTTTCGAGGACTGTATTGTCATCTGCATGATTTCCGGGGTGCCGGCCGCACAGTGGCGGCACCTCAACCACCACAAGGTTTTTATGCAGACGCTGATACACCGTGACTCCAAGCCCTGGCAATTGCAGGTCTGGGCTTCTTTCCTGATCGCCGTTTTCCTCTGCGCCGTGGGCTTGTCCTGGCTGCCGGGCAGGGACCTGGACCGCGCTTTCATGGTCATGGGTTATTTCTTCTGCCTGTCGGCGGCCTTTGTGCTGGCCAAGTATGTGCGCGACCAGCAGCAAAGCAGGGCCGAAGGCAAGCCGGCCGACACGCCCATGTTCAGGCTGGTGGTCTGGGGCGGCTTTTTCCTGGCCATGTCGCTGACCGGCTGGGGCCTGTGGCGCATGGAGATCAACGAAACCTACAAGGCTTTCCTGGGCGTGAGCTGGCTTTACCTGATCACCTGCAGCTTCACCTTGGCCAAGACCCTGCGCGACAGCCATGAAGCCGACCTCAGCGAAGCCCGCATGGGCCGCGCCGCCCGCAGCCACGCGGCCAATGAATAAGCACCGCACACACACCAAGGAAACATCATGAAAAATCGACTTGCCACCTATCTGTCCGCTGTTTGCATCGCCCTGGCGGGAAGCGCCGCGTTCAACGCGCAAGCCCAGTCGGAAGCCTCGGCCCTGAGCGCCGTGTCGGCCCTGCCGGTGGCTTCCGTGGTGGTCGGCGCCAGTGCCGCCGCGGGTTCCGTCGTGGCCATTCCGGTGGTGTTGTCCACGGCCGGCACCGTGCTGGTGGTCAAGACCGTCGAGAGCACGGCCCGCGGAACGCTGTATGTGCTGGAGCGCGCCTCGGACGGTGCCCGCGCCAGCATAGAGGTGGTGGGCCGGGGTGTGGCCGGCGTGTCCGTGGTGGCCGGCACGGCCGTGGTCGTCAGCGTGGTGGGCGCGGGCGTCGTGCTGTCGGCGGCCGGGGAGGCCATTGCCTTTATCCCCAACGCGCTGGGCCGCGCGCTGCTGCACAACGAACGCCTGACGCAATAAGCCGGAGCCATCTCATCATGAAAATACTGAAAATTTTCTTGCCACTGCTGACTGCCGTGGCCCTGAGCGCGGCACCGGCCGCCCATGCCGGGCGCTCCTGCGAAGCGCGCAAGACCACCCCCCAGACCGTGGAGCGGGCCATGACGCTCGCCGAAAAGACACTGGCCTCGCTCAATGCCAGCGGCGAAAAAGTCGTGCTGCTGGCGCGGGCCGGCCAGGATCTCAGCAAGTATGGGTTGCGCTATTCGCACCTGGGCCTGGCCTACCAGCTGCCCGACGGCCAGGGCGGCATGACCTGGCGCGTGGTGCACAAGCTCAACAGCTGCGGCACCAGCGACTCGGCGGTCTACCGCCAGGGGCTGGGTGAATTCTTTCTGGACGACCTGTGGCGCTTCGAAGCGGCCTGGGTCGCGCCTTCGCCCGAAGCCCAGGCCCGGCTGCTGGCGTTGCTGCAGGACCCGGCCCGGCTCACGGCCATGCACCACAAGCCCTACAGCATCGTCAGTTATGCCTGGGGCCACAAATACCAGCAGTCCAACCAGTGGGCGATTGAAACCCTGGCCGTCGCCGCGGAGCCCGGCGTGGCCACGCGCGACCAGGCGCAGGCCTGGCTGCGGTTCAAGGGCTACGAGCCGACGACGCTCAAGCTGGGCCCTTTGACCCGGCTGGGCGGCCGCATGACCGCCGCGAACGTTGCGTTCGACGACCATCCCAACGACAAGCGCTTTTCTGACCGCATCGAAACCGTCACCGTCGATTCGGTCTTTGACTGGCTGCAAAGGGCCCGCATGACGGACGGCAAGCCCGTGGTGGTGGTCAGGCTGTGAGCGATGTGTTTGTGATGTTCGGAAACTGGAGATAAGCATGGCCAATACCCTGCGATTGACGGAAAAATGGATGCACCGCGGCCTCTGGCTGGTGGCTTTTGTGTTCGCCGGCTTCCTGATAGGCCTGGGCGGCACCGTGGTGGGCGACCTGCCCAAGGTCGAGAAACAGCTCTCGCTCGACGATTACATGGATGCGAACGCCGCTACCGCGCTGCGCAACGCGATCAAGGCCGCCGAGCGCGCGGGGCAGGATGCCCAGATCGCGCTGGAGCAGGCCCAGCTCAAGCGCCATGCGGCCCAGGCCGATTCGGCCGCGGCGCGCGAAACCTTTAACAACTGGCTGTCCACGCGGCACGCCACGCAGCTGGCCGAGCAGGACCCGGAGCTGGTCTCGCGCACGCGGGCGCTGGATGCGCTCAAGGAGCGCGAGCGCGCGGCCGGTGCGGCCGTCGAAGCCCAGCAGCAGGCCGCGCTCGATGCGCGCCAGGGCGCCGCGCGCGAGCGCCGCAAGCTCCGCGAGATGGAAGAAGCCGCGCAAGTGCAGCTCAACGCCGAATACCGGCGTGTGGAACTGCGCGTGTTTTTGTACCGCCTGGCCCTGACGCTTCCGCTGCTGGTGGCGGCCGGCTGGCTGTTCGCGAAAAAACGCAAAAGCACTTACTGGCCTTTTGTCTGGGGCTTTATCTTCTTTGCGCTGTTCGCCTTCTTCGTCGAGCTGGTGCCCTACCTGCCCAGCTATGGCGGTTATGTGCGTTACACCGTGGGCATTGCCATCACGGCGCTGGTGGGGCGGCAGGCCATCATCGCCCTGAACCGCTACCTGGAAAAACAGAAACGGGCCGAGCAACTGCCCGATGCGCAGCGCCGCGATGAACTGAGCTACGACACGGCGCTCAAGCGCCTGTCAAAAAGCGTCTGCCCCGGCTGCGAGCGGGCCGTGGACCTCAAAAACACGGAGATCGATTTTTGCCCGCATTGCGGCATAGGCCTGTTTGACCATTGTCCAAAGTGCACCACGCGCAAGAGCGCGTTTGCCAGGTTCTGCCACGCCTGCGGTGCCGGCTGATGCGCTTCGACCCATCGCGCAGGAGAGCGCTATCGGTGATCGCAGGCGGCGCCGCGCTGGCGCAGCTGAATGCCGAGGCGAAGTGCCCGGCCGATCCGCTGGAGGTGTGCAATGTCACGCACCTCAATTCGGTGAAGATGGCCGAAATCGCGGAAATCCGTGGAAGCGATGACGTGCGGCGGGCATTGAAAAAGTGGCAAGGCCTTGTGAGCGTCGGCGGCGGCAGATTCAGCATGGGTGGGCAGACCGCGATCCACGGAGGCTTGCAGCTGGACATGCGCTCCATGAATGGGTTGGTGAAATTCGACCCCGCCAAACGAATCGCCAGAGTCCAGGCCGGGATGCGGTGGCGTGATTTGCAGGCAATCCTTGACCCGCAGGGGCTGGCGGTCCAGACCATGCAGAGCTACGCCAGTTTCACGGTGGGAGGCTCCGTGTCGGTGAATTGCCATGGGCGGTATGTCGGGCACGGGCCAGTCGGCCGGTCTGTCAGGGCGCTGCAGATGGTTTTGCCTGATGGTGAGGTGCTTGAGACCAGCAGGCAAACCAATTCAGAGCTTTTTTATGCCGCCATTGGCGGATATGGGGGCATCGGGGTCATCACGGAAGTTGAACTGGATCTCGATGAAAACTTCCGGATAGAAAGATCGACGAACCGGATTTCCCTTGAGGACTATCCGGGCTGGTTTCGCGAAAAAATCCAGGCCAACCCGAACGCGCTATTGCACAACGCCGATTTATTCCCGGACCGGTTTGACTATCCGCATTGCGTCACATGGTCACGGACCGACAAGCCCTTGACCGTTGCCGAGAGGCTGACACCGCCGGGCCGTCCTTACACCAAAGAGAAACTTTTCTTCTGGGCCATGACGGAGTTACCTGGCGGGGCGTCGCTTCGCGGAAAAGCCGCCACCGCCATCGAGGACAGCCCGGCCGTGGTGTGGCGCAACCATGAAGCCAGCCTTGATGTTGCGCAGCTTGAGCCAGCCAGCCGGGATTTTTCCACTTATGTTTTGCAGGAGTACTTCATCCCGGAGCGCCACTTCACAAGCTTCGCGCGAAAGATGTCCAGCCTGTTGCAATCGACGCCCACAGGCGTGGTGAATGTCTCAATACGCCACTCTCCCGCCGACCGCGCGGTATGGATGGCTTGGGCCAGGCAGGATGTGTTTTCCTTCGTGATTTACTATAAACAGGGCCTGTCGGTCCATGCGCAGCGACACGCCGCGCAATGGACCCGTTCAATGATCGACTTGGCGCTCGCGCATGAAGGCAGCTACTACCTGCCGTACCAGCTGCACGCGACGCAGGAACAATTTCTTCGTGCTTACCCGCAGGCATCCAGGTTCAACAAGTTGCGGCAGCAAATTGGCGCATCGCGGCTCACGAATACCTTGTGGTCGCAGTACCAGGTCTGAGGTCGATGCCGTTCGAGAGTGGCCGGCGCAAGCCCCCAGATGTCCGGCTCAGGCCAGTGGGCGGCCGAAGAAGGGATAGCCCGGGTCGTTGTAGCCATGGCTGGACGCGTGGCCTGGCACCACCAGCTCATTGACGAAGGCCTCGTCGCCCTTGTCCAGCACCAGGTCCACCGCGCCGTACACGTCTTCAATGTGGGGCAGGGTGCGCGGGCCCACGATGACCGAGCTGACCAGCGGGTTGGCCAGCACCCAGGCCGCGGCGAACTGGCCGGGCACCTGGCCTTTGGCTTCGCAACGGGCCTTGATCTTCTGCGCAATCAGCAGTGACTCTTCACGGAACTCGGTCTCCAGGATGCGTTTGTCGCCGCTGCCGGCGCGCGTGCCTTCGGCCGGCGCTTGGCCCGGCGGGTATTTGCCGGTGAGCACGCCGCGCGCCAGCGGGCTGTAGGGCACCACGCCCAGGCCGTAGTGGCCGCAGGCCGGCAGGATCTCGACTTCCGGGCCGCGATTGAGCAGGTTGTAATAAGGCTGGCACACGGCGGGTTGCGGCACGCCCAGCTCCTTGCATAGCCGCACCACCTCGGCGATGCGCCAGCCGCGGAAGTTGGACAGGCCGAAGCTGCGCAGCTTGCCCGCGCGTATCAAATCACCCAGCGCGCGCACCGCTTCTTCAAGGTTTTCCTCGTGGTAGTCGCGGTGCAGGTAGAGGATGTCCAGGTAATCGGTCTGCAGCCGCGCGAGGATGGCGTCGGTCTGCTGCACCAGCCAGCGGCGCGAGTAGTGGCTTTCATTGATGTGGTCGCTGACCGCATTGCCCAGCTTGCTGGCCAGCACCCAGTGCTGCCGCTGGCCGGCCAGCAGCTTGCCCACGTCTTTTTCGGACTGGCCCTGGTTGTAGACGTCGGCGGTGTCTATGAAGTTGAGGCCGTGCTCGCGGGCCGAGGCCACGATGCGTGCCGCTTCTTCAAAAGGCGTCTGCTTGCCGAACATCATGGTGCCCAGGCACAGGACGGAGACTTTGAGGTTGCTGTTTCCAAGGCGGCGGTATTGCATGGTCATCTTTGCGGCAAAAAAAGAAGAGGGGAAGGCGAAGGGGAAAGGCCTGATGTTGCCTCAGCTGCCGGCATTGCGCTGTGGGTCGGCTATTTCGCGGATGGCCGGCATCCGGAATTTCGGTGAAGTATCTGATTTTGATGCTTATCGTACAAATCAGATGACCTTGTATCTTTAAATGCAACCTTTTGAACGCCCCACTGCACACTGCGCCCACAAGCATGTGCTTGGGCCTTCGGGTTATTTATGAAGATCGCTTCTTCCTTGTCTTCTCTGTTCCCCCTGTCACGCTTCTCACGGTTGTCTAGCCGCACGGCCCTGGCCGCCGCGGTGCTGGGCGCCACGGCCCTGACGGGCTGCTACGTTGTGCCGGTCCAGCCCAGCCATCCGCCGGTCACTTCCACGGTCTACGTCACGCCGGCTGTGCCGGCCAGCACGACCTTTGCGGCGCGGCTGTACCCGGCCAACGACTTGGCCCGTGCCTACGGCATGGTGGGCGCGGTGGTGACCAATGACATGAACGGGCGCGGGACGTTCACCACCAACATCAACGGCGAGAGTTTTACCGGGGAGGCCACGCGCATCGCGGGCTCATCGACGCGAGAAGGCGTGGCCAATGGCTCGGGCAGCCGGGGCAATTACATCAGCTGCCGCTACCAGATGAACTCGTCCACCCTGGGCACCGGGCAGTGCAGGCTGTCCAACGGCGCCGAATTCACCATGCATGTGGGCGGCTGAACCCGGCGCGGAACGGGCTTACTGCCCGAACTGCTCCGCCGCTGCGACCTGCGGGGCTGCCTTGAGGTGGCCCACATACTGCAGCGGCTTGTGAATCCGGATGGAGGGCACGTCGCCCTCCCTCATGTGCAGCAGGTCGCCGGGGTTGATCAGGCGCGGGTCGGCATCGGTGAGCGGCAGGCCCGCGCTGCGGTAGGCCTCCAGGATGAACTGCGAGCAGAAGAACTGGTCGTTGCGCCCCAGGCCCAGCTGCACGGCCGCGATGCCGCGTATGCAGAAGTCGCGCACCATGGACGGCACCAGCGGCAATTCGCACATGCGCCGCTCCAGCGCGAAGGGCGCCTGCAGCATCACACCGACGTAGTTGTATTTCTGGCCTTCGTGGCGGGCCACAAAGCTGTTGATCTTCACGGCCTGCCCGGCCGTGAGGTCGGGGTGGCGAAAGGCCACCACCGTCGCTTCGTCTTCCAGCAGCGCGTCCACGCTGCGGATGCGTATGCCCGAACCCACGGCTTCGGCGATCTGCCGGTTGCCCATGTAGACCGCCGCATGGCTCACTGGCGACAGCGTGATCAGGCGTATGCCGACCGAGTTCAGCCCGTTTTCGGCCGTGAGGATGATGTCGCCCGGGCGCAGCGTGTCGGCGTTGACCAGTTCCCCGCCGTTGCCCGGGTTGAGCGCCATGCTCTGGAAACCCAAGGTGGGCGCGCCGCTGGTTTCATGCGGCTTGATGGCCGTGGCGCAGCCACCCAGCCCCAGCATGGCCGCCAGGGCCAACATCCCTGCAAATCTGGTGAATCGGAGCATGGTGTTTCCTCGTTGTTGTTTGTTTGCAGGGATAGGGCCGCAAGGGACTATGGCGCGGCCCGCTCGACCAGGTACTCTTTGGCGTACCAGAAGGTCTCCGGCGACTTGAAGGCGCCTAGCGTACCTTCTTTTTCATCCTGGCGCGAGCGCAGGTCCCAGCGCTCGTCAATGACGCGGCATGGCTCGCAGGGCTTTTCCCCGGGGCGGCGCTGCACCAGGGCGTAGCGCGTGTTTTTGAAGAGTGCCTCCACGTCCTGGTAATCGACAGGCTGCGCGGCGAAGTAGGGCACGATTTTGGCGTCGGGAATGATGAACTCGTAGCGCTCGAAATGCCCGTTGAAATTGCTGGGCACAGACACCGCCTGGCCCTTGAGCAGCGCATTGGTGTCCGCGCGGAAGCGGCCCATGTCGCCGTTGAAGGGCGCGGTGACCCAGGCCAGCGCGAACAGCACCGCAAAGCTGCTGAGCGCGGCGACGGGCCGGGTCCACCGGGGCCTGGCCATGCCCGCGATGCAGGCGCCGGCCAGCACGGCCAGGAAGATCCAGTACAGCGGCGAGAACAGCCAGGTGTCCTGCGTGGCGCGCACGCCGCCGTAGCCGATCAGGCCCATGGCCAGCGCGCCTATGAGGCAGATCACCAGGGTCAGGCTGAACCAGATGCGCGCGATGCGCTCCCAGTAGAGCGCGATCAGCACGGCCAGCGCCGGCATGGCGGGAATCAGGTAGCGCGTGGAGCGCTGCGTGGGCACCATGAACACCAGCGCGAAGGCCAGCAGCCAGATCCACAGGGCTTTTTCGGTGTCGCTGATGGACTGGCCCGTGCTTTTGCGCTGGCGCCAGGCTTTCCACGCCGCCCAGGTGCAGCCGACGGAAACCGGCAGCAGGAACAGCGCGTTGGAGTAGTAGCCCGTCAGGATGGTCAGGATGCCGCTGCTGCCGCTGAAGGCAATGGCGAAGTAGCCTTTGGACGAGTTCATCTTGCCGGCGTTCTCGCCGACGACGAATTCGCGCCAGACCTCGCCCGGCTGCGGGTCTATGGCAAACCACAGGCCGAAAATCGCCAGGGCCAGCGCGCAGATGGCCACCACCTTGAGGCCGTCGGCGACGATGCCGGGCCGCAAGACTTCCCAGGCCGGCTTGCGCGCACCCAGCAGCTGGTAGCACAGTGCCAGCGCGAAGCCCACCGGCACCACCATGACAAAAGACTTGTAAAGGCAGCCTATGCCGATGGCGATGCCCGCCAGCAGCGGAAACTGCCAGCGCGAGGCCAGCAGCTTGGCGGGCGACCAGGCAATCGCAAACAACACGCCGAACAGCCAGAAGGTTTCGGGCGCGCTCGTCAGGTAGGGCCGGCCGTAGCGGTAGGTGCTGAAGAAGGACAGGTAGACGATGGCGGCAATGGCGCCCATGGCCAGCGCGTGGCGGCGGCGGTCGGCCGGTGCGGTTTCGCCCTGGACGACCTTCCAGGCCAGCAGCGCCGTCATCAGCGCGATGGCCCAGGTATAGGCAATGCTGGGCAGGCGCAGGTTGAGCAGCGTCCAGTGCTCGCCCCAGCCGCCGGCCACCATGGCCTGCCAGAACAGCACCGGCGGCTTGGTGTTGCGCATGAAGTCGTAGGAGCTCACCAGCGGCAGCCAGTTGCCGGTTTGCGCCGTGAGCCGCGCAATGTGGGCGTAAACCAGCTCGTCGCCGTTGCGCGGGATGTGGTCGCCGGCCAGGCCGAACAAATAACCCAGGGCGACCAGCAGGGCCAGCCCTATCCAGATGCGGTGGGCGGGAAAGCGTGTTTTCAGGGACTCAGGGTTTGTCATGGACATCGGCGGGCGGTGGGTGCGCGGCGGCATCGGCCGCAATTTTGGCGCGGCGGCGGCGAAAAGTCATGCGGTCGTTGGCCACAAAATTGCAGACGCTGGACAGCACGATGGCCAGCACATTGGCCAGCAGGTAGTGCATGTACAGGGCCAGCCATTTGGTCAGCAGCGACTGCAGCACGATGGCCAGGCCGGCGGCCATCACGTATTTGGAAAACAGGAACAGCGCCGAATGGTGGACTTCGTGCTTGCGGTCGCGCCAGGTCAGGCGCCGGTTCCAGTAGAAGTTGCTGATGGTGGCGACGGTGATGGCCAGCGCGATGGAGTAGTTGAGCCGGTCATGGAAATCCGCGATCCAGCTGAACAAAAATTCCTGCGCGAGGTAGAGCACCACGAGGTTGACCACCGTGCCGCTGGCACCCACCACGCCGAACTTGATGAAGCGCCAGCGCACCATGGGCTGCAGGCGTTCGGGCAGGCGCCGGATCACGGCCTCGGCAAAAGATCGGAGTGTGGACATCAGGGGTGTATGGGTTCAGGGCGCCGCCAGGCACTCGCGCGCCTTGGCCAGCACGGTGTCCGGTGCGATGACCTTCAGGCACTGGTTGTCGCCGTCGCAGTAAGACGAGCGGTGGTTGTAGGCGGTCAGGCAGGGCGAGCAGGGCCACTGGCTGTAAAAGGAATGGCACTGCGGCGTCAGCGGCGCGTACAGGCCCGGGGTCTCGGGGCCGAACAGCATCAGCGTCCAGATCGGCGTGAGCGCCGCGAACTGGCCCGGCCCGCCGTCATTGGTGACCAAGAGGCGCGCCACATGGAACAGCGCCAGCAGCTCGGAGATCGAACGCGTGTAGCCGGTCAGGTCGATCACCGAACTGGTCGGGCTGGCCGGGAAGCCGGCCTGCACGTCGGCCACCAGCTGCCGCGCCAGCGCTTGGTCGTCTTTCAGGCCTATCACGGCCACGGCGCAGCCGTCGGCCACCAGGCCCCGGCACAGCGCGGTATAGGAATCCAGCGGCCAGGCGCGTATCGGCAGGATGCCGCCGCCCGGGTAGACCAGCACCAGCGGCTTGCCGGCGATTGCGGGAAAGTCCTGCGCGAGGCGGGCCTCAATGCCCGGTACCAGCGCCGGGTCCAGCTGCACGTGCGGCGGCGGTTTGCCGGTGCCCGTGGCCGCCAGGTTGGCCGGCAGTTTGGACTTGGGCACGGCGGTCGAATCAATCGCGCGCGCCAGCGTCAGGAACTGCGCGCTGATGTGGTGGTAGGGGTTGTAGGGCACCGGCCGGTTGATGTGCGAGCCGCGGTACAGGCCTTCCTGCGTGTGGCGGTGAAAGCCCACGCGGATGCGCGCGCCGCTGGCGTAAGACAGCAGGCTGCTGATGCGCGAGAACAACTCGCAGTCAATCGCCACGTCGACATGCGCGCGGCGCAGCTCGCCAATCGCCTTCCACAGGCTGGACAGCAGGCCGCCCAGCGACTTGTCGTCCACCGTGTGCACATTGGCCGGGTCCACCACCCGCATGAGGTCCAGGATTTCGCGGTTCTTGCCGAACAGCAGGGCATGCAGGGGCGCATCGGGGTAGCGCTGCTTGAGGCGCGCGAACATCTCGTGGGCCAGCACCAGGCTGCCCATTTCCGACAGCAAGATCACCACGATGGCGCGCGGCGCCTGGCCGGCCTCGTCCTTGCGAAAGCGCCGCGCCACGGCGTCCACCGCGGAGACGGCCGCGCACAGCGGAATGCCGGCCCAGCGGTCTATCCAGCGTTGCAGCTTGATGTTCATTACACCCCCCGCTGCCTGTCGGCACGGAACTGCGCGCTGAATTCGCCGAAGCGGCCGGCGTCCAGCGCATCGCGCACTTCCTGCATGAGGTTCAGGTAGTAATGCAGGTTGTGGATGCTGGACAGCATGGGGCCCAGCATTTCGCCGCAGCGGTCCAGGTGGTGCATATAGGCGCGCGAAAAATTCTTGCAGGTGTAGCAGCTGCAGGTCGCGTCCACCGGCTGGTCTTCGGTCTTGTAGCGCGCGTTGCGTATCTTCAGGTCGCCGAAGCGCGTGAACATATGGCCGTTGCGCGCATTGCGGGTCGGCATCACGCAGTCGAACATGTCGACGCCGGCGGCCACGCCCTCGACCAGGTCTTCCGGCGTGCCCACGCCCATGAGGTAGCGCGGCTTGTTGGCGGGCAGGCGGTGCGGCGTGTGCGCCATGATGCGCTGCATCTCTTCCTTGGGTTCGCCCACGCTGACGCCGCCCACGGCGTAACCGGGCAAATCCAGCTCAACCAGCGCGTCCAGCGATTCCTGGCGCAGGTTTTCAAACATGCCGCCCTGCACGATGCCGAACAGCGCGTTGGGGTTCTCCAGCTTGTTGAATTCGGTGACGCAGCGGCCGGCCCAGCGCAGGCTCAGTTCCATGGAGTGGCGCGCTTCGCTTTCGGTGGTGATGTGGCCCTTGGTGTCGTAAGGCGTGCATTCGTCGAACTGCATCACGATGTCGCTGTTGAGCACCGTCTGGATCTGCATGGAGATTTCGGGCGTCAGGAACAGCTTGTCGCCGTTGACGGGCGAGGCGAACTTCACGCCCTCTTCGGAAATCTTGCGCATCTCGCCCAGCGACCAGACCTGGAAGCCCCCGCTGTCGGTGAGGATGGGCTTGTTCCAGCTTTCAAACTTGTGCAGGCCGCCGAACTGCTGCATCACGTCCAGGCCGGGCCGCATCCAGAGGTGAAAGGTGTTGCCCAGGATGATTTGCGCGCCCATGTCGTGCAGCGACTGCGGCATCACGCCCTTGACCGTGCCATAGGTGCCGACCGGCATGAAGATAGGGGTTTGCACCACGCCGTGGTTCAGCGTCAGCTTGCCGCGCCGGGCATAGCTGCCGAGGTAGGCGCCGGCGCCTTCGCCGGCCGGCGCGTCGGTCTTCAGAACTTCAAATTCGAGCATCTTGGGATTGTCGCAGGTGTACGCGGGGAGATTCAGGCGCCCTCAGGCCCCCTCAGTTGCGGGCCAGAGGGGGTTTGCGCGCCAGCAGCATGGCATCGCCATAGCTGAAAAAGCGGTAGCGCTGGGCAATCGCGTGCCGGTACAGCGCCATGATGTGCTCGTAGCCCGAAAACGCGCTGACCAGCATCATCAAGGTGCTTTTGGGCAGGTGGAAGTTGGTCAGCAGCAGGTCGACCACGGCGAACTCAAAGCCCGGCGTGATGAAGATATTGGTGTCATTGCACTCGGGGCCGAATTTGGCGTGCGACTCCAGCGCGCGCACCGTGGTCGTGCCCACGGCCACCACGCGGCCGCCGCGCGCCTTGCAGGCGGCGACGGCCTCGCGCGTGGCCGGGGGCACCTCAAAGCGCTCAAAGTGCATGGTGTGCTCGGCGATGTTTTCGGCCTTGACGGGCTGGAAGGTGCCCGCGCCCACATGCAGGGTCACGCTGGCCCGCTGGATGCCGCGCGCCTCCAGCTCGGCCAGCACGGCCTCGTCAAAATGCAGCGCGGCGGTGGGTGCCGCCACGGCGCCCGGGTTTTTGGCGAACACCGTCTGGTAGCGCTGCTCGTCCTCGGCGGAATCGGTGTGCGTGATGTAAGGCGGCAGCGGCACATGGCCGTGCTGCGCCATCAGCGCGTAGGGGTCGCTGCTCAGGCGAAAGCGGTACAGCGGCCCGCTGTCCTCGGGCCAGCGGCCCAGCAAGGTGGCGGTGAAGCCGCCGTCCATTTGCAGCACCGCGCCCGGCAGTGGTTTTTTGCTGACCTTCATGTGGGCGGCGACCTCATGGCCCTGGTCCGCATGGGGTGAGAGCACCCGCTCTATCAGCAGCTCCAGCTTGCCGCCGCTGGCTTTCTGGCCGAAGAGGCGGGCCTTGACCACCTTGGTGTCGTTAAAGACCAGCAGGTCGCCGGGCTGCAGCAAGCCGGGGAGTTCGGTGAAACGCCGGTCCACCGGCGGGCTTTGCCGCCCGTCGAGCAGGCGCGAGGCGCTGCGCTGGGCGGCGGGGTGCTGGGCTATGAGTTCTTCGGGCAGCGCGAAATCAAAATCGCCTAGGCTGAAATGCGTTTTCATAAACCTAGAACCCGTAGTTGGATGCGCCCGAGTGTGCCGCCCGCGCGGTGCCAGGCAAGGCGCGACAACGCGGTGGGCTGATGCCCACAAGGCGGAGCAACGCCGCATGGCGCCGTGCGGGTGGTGCAATCGGGTGCATAGCGCTGTCATTCACAAGATGAGTGATAGCGGAGGGGGAAGTGACGGTATTCAAGCGGGTTTCGAAAGGTTGGCAAGCGGTCAACTGCGGGTTCTAGGTTGGCGGCACAATTGTCCCATGTCGCCACCTGGTGCTCCTGCCCGCAAAACCGCCCCGCCCGAGGCCGCGGCAGGGGAGCAGGCCGCGCCTCAGGCCAGGCCTGAAAAAGCCCCGGCCAAGTCGCCGGCGCAAAAAGCCCTGGAAAAACTGGGGCTGCGCCGCGACATCGACCTGGCCCTGCATTTGCCCCTGCGCTATGAGGACGAAACCCGTATCGTGCGCCTGGCCGACGCCCGCGACGGTGACCTGGTGCAGATCGAGGGCGTGGTGACGCACAGCGACGTCGCCTTCCGCCCGCGCCGCCAGCTGCGCGTGACGGTGGACGATGGCAGCGACACCTGCGTGCTGCGCTTCATCAATTTTTACCCGGCCCACCAGAAAACGCTGAGCGTGGGCGCGCGCGTGCGCGTGCGCGGCGAGCTACGCGGGGGTTTTGTCGGCCGCGAAATGATCCACCCGAGTTTCAGGCTGGCCGAAGGCGAGCTGCCGGGCGCGCTGACGCCGGTCTATCCCACGGTGGCCGGCCTGCCGCAAAACTATTTGCGCAAGGCGGTGCTCAGCGGGCTGTCGCGGGCCGACCTGCGCGAAACCCTTCCCGAGGAGGTGCTGGGCTCGAGCCTGCCCAAGCCCCTGTGGAGCTTGCGCCATGCGCTGCAATTCCTGCACCACCCCACGCCCGACGTGTCGCTGGCCACGCTGGAAGACCGCAGCCACCCGGCCTGGCAGCGCCTGAAGGCCGAGGAACTGCTGGCCCAGCAGCTGTCACAGCTGCAGGCCAGGCGCATACGCGCGGCCATGCGTGCGCCGGCGCTCACGGGTCCGGCCATGCGCGGCCCGCAATGCACGCTGGAAGAACAGTTGCTGGAACGCCTGCCCTTCCGGCTCACCGCGGCCCAGCAGCGCGTGTGCGGCGACATCGAGGCGGACCTGAAGAAAAACATCCCCATGCACCGCCTGCTGCAGGGCGACGTGGGCGCCGGCAAGACCGTGGTGGCGGCGCTGGCCGCGGCCCGCTGCATGGACGCGGGCTGGCAGTGCGCGCTGATGGCGCCCACCGAAATCCTGGCCGAGCAGCATTTCCGCAAGCTCATAGGCTGGCTGGAGCCGCTGGGCATCAAGACCGCCTGGCTGACCGGCAGCCAGAAGGCCAAGGAGCGGCGCGAGATGCTGGCGATGATAGAAAGCGGCGACGCGGGCCTGGTGGTGGGCACGCATGCGGTGATCCAGGACAAGGTGAAGTTCAAGAACCTGGCGCTGGCCATCATCGACGAGCAGCACCGCTTCGGCGTGGCGCAGCGCCTGGCCCTGCGCAGCAAGATGACTGAAGGCGGGGAAGAGCCTCATTTGCTCATGATGACCGCCACGCCGATTCCGCGCACCTTGGCCATGAGTTATTACGCCGACCTCGACGTCTCCACCATCGACGAGCTGCCGCCCGGCCGCACGCCCATCGTGACCAAGGTGGTCAGCGACGCGCGGCGCGACGAAGTGATCGCGCGCATACGCGGCCAGCTCGCCGAGGGGCGGCAGATTTACTGGGTCTGCCCGCTGATCGAGGAAAGCGAGTCCATCGACCTCGTCAACGCGACCCAGACCCATGAAGCCCTGAGCGCCGCCCTGCCCGGCGTGATGGTCGGTTTGCTGCATTCACGCATGCCGCTGGCCGAAAAAAAGGCCGTGATGGCGCTGTTCACCGGTGGGCAGATGGGCGTGCTGGTCAGCACCACGGTGATAGAGGTGGGCGTGGACGTGCCCAATGCCTCGTTGATGGTGATAGAGCACGCCGAGCGTTTCGGCCTGAGCCAGCTGCACCAGCTGCGCGGCCGGGTCGGGCGCGGGGCGGCGGTTTCGGCCTGCGTGCTGCTGTATTCCACCGGCGATGCGCCCCGGCTCGGCGAGATGGCGCGCGAGCGCCTCAAGGCCATGGCGCAGACCAATGACGGCTTCGAGATCGCCCGGCGCGACCTGGAAATCCGCGGGCCGGGCGAATTCCTGGGCGCGCGGCAGTCGGGGGCGCCGCTGCTGCGTTTTGCCGACCTGGCCACCGACACGGAATTGCTGGCCTGGGCGCGCGGCCTGGCGCCCGCCATGCTGGACCAGCACCGGCAACTGGCGAATTTGCACATCGCCCGCTGGTTGGGTGGAAAATCGGAGTACCTGAAGGCCTGAGGGATGGGCCAGCGGGTCAACAAAACCATGAATTCAACAACAGGTCCTTCAGGACAAAAGAGGAGAAAAACGATGAACTGGATGAAAAACTGCGCTGCCCTGGTAGTGGCTGTGGCCCTGGCCGGCTGTGCCGGGACCCAATTCGTGCGGCCGACGGACAGCGAGCTGACGCTGGGCAAGACCACCGAGCAGGAGGTCATGGCGCGGCTGGGAAAACCTTACCAGGAGGCCTCGGGCCTGTCCAACGGCAAGCAGATCCGCACGCTCGGCTATGCCTATGCCTCCATGGGCAGCCAGCCCAAGACGGTGGGGGTGACGCCGGTTCACGGCTTGACGCTGGTGTTCAGCGAAGGCAAGCTGGTCTCCAAGGCCTATATGTCCAACATGAAGGAGAGCGCCACCGATTTCGACGGCAGCAAAGTGCCTTTGCTTGAAGTCGGCAAAACCACCGTGGCCCAGGTCAACACCCTGTTTGGGCCGGCGCCGGGCGAGGCGATCTTCCCGGCGATCAAGCAGCCGGTGGGACGCGCGGCGATTTACACCTACCAGGAGATGAGGGGTTTCACGCTCAGCCACAAAGCCCTGACGGTGGTGTTTGATCCCCAAGGTATCGTGGCCGACGTGGACTATAAGAACCAGGGCAAGTGGAACTAGGCAAAAGCCTAGAATCGCGAAACGCCATGACGCTGACCGAACTCAAATACATCGTCGCCGTTGCCCGGGAAAAGCATTTCGGCAAGGGCGCCGATGCCTGCCATGTTTCCCAGCCCACGCTCAGTGTGGCCATCAAGAAGCTGGAAGAAGAGTTGCAGGTCAAGCTGTTTGAACGCAATGCCAATGAAATCACGGTCACCCCGCTGGGCGAGGAGATCGTGCGCCAGGCCCAGAGCGTGCTCGAGCAGGCCGACAACATCCGTGAAATCGCCAAGCGCGGCAAGGACCCGCTGTCCGGCCCGCTGCGCCTGGGCGTTATTTACACCATAGGCCCCTACCTGCTGCCCGACCTGGTGCGCCAGGCCATCGCGATGACGCCGCAGATGCCGCTGATGCTGCAGGAGAACTTCACCGTCAAGCTGCTCGAGGAGCTGCGCACCGGCGAGATCGACTGCGCCATCCTGGCCGAGCCCTTCCCGGACGCCAACCTGGCGATCGCGCCGCTCTATGACGAGCCCTTCATGGCCGCCGTGCCCAGCGCGCATGCGCTGGCCGCGCGCGGCGGCGTGACGGCCGAGGAGCTCAAGAAGGAAACCATGCTGCTGCTGGGCACCGGCCACTGCTTTCGCGACCATGTGCTGGAGGTCTGCCCCGAGTTCGCGCGCTTTTCCAGCAGCACCGAGGGCATACGCAAGAGTTTTGAGGGCTCCTCGCTGGAAACCATCAAACACATGGTGGCCGCCGGCATGGGCATCACGCTGGTGCCGCGCCTGGGCGTGCCCAGGGAAGCGCTGCTGGAGCAGGCGCCCGCCAAAAAGGCCGCCAAGGGAAAAGCCGCCCAGGCCCGCAACGGCGTTGCGGCCGAACAGCCCTCTTTCATCAAATACCTGCCCTTCGAGGGCGACGTGCCGAGCCGGCGCGTGGTACTGGCCTGGCGGCGCAGCTTCACGCGTTATGAAGCCATCGCCGCGCTGCGCAACGCCATCTACGCCTGCGAGCTGCCCGGCGTCATCCGCCTGTCTTGAAGCCCGCCTATGACGCGCATTGACGGCGGCTGTTGCGGCCGTCGTCCCGATTTCGTTAAAGTTACCCTGAATTTTTAAAAAGGACACACCATGGCCAAGCCTTCCGCCAAACCCACCGGGAAAGCCGCACCCTCCATCAACATCGGCATCAGTGAAAAAGACCGCGCGGCCATCGCCAAGGGCCTGAGCCGCCTGCTCGCCGACACCTACACGCTTTACCTCACCACCCACAACTTCCACTGGAACGTGACGGGTCCCATGTTCAACACGCTGCACCTGATGTTCATGACGCAGTACACCGAACTCTGGGCCGCGGTCGACCCTGTCGCCGAACGCATACGCTCGCTGGGCCATCCCGCGCCGGGCTCTTATGCGCAGTTCAGCAAACTGGCTTCGATTCCCGATGTGCCGGTGCTGCCGCCCAAGGCCCTCGAGATGGTGCGCATTCTGGTGCAGGGCCATGAGGCCGTGGCCCGCACCGCGCGCGAGCTGTTCCCGCTGGCCGACAAGGCCCACGACGAACCGACGGCCGATCTGCTGACCCAGCGCCTGACGGTGCACGAGCAGACCGCATGGATGCTGCGCTCGCTGCTTGAAGAATAAGCTCGCCCTCTATCTTCAGCTGGTCCGCTGGAACCGCCCGGCGGGCTGGCTGTTGCTGCTGTGGCCCACGCTGTCGGCGTTGTGGGTGGCGTCGCACGGTTTTCCGGGCTGGCACCTGGTGGCGGTGTTCACGCTGGGAACCATCCTGATGCGCAGCGCCGGCTGCTGCGTCAACGACGTGGCCGACCGGGACTTCGACCGCCACGTCAAGCGCACGGCCCAGCGGCCGGTCACCAGCGGCGCGCTGTCGGTGCGCGAGGCGCTCATCGTCGGCGCGGTGCTGGCGCTGCTGGCCTTCGGCCTGGTGCTCACCACCAACACCGCCACCATCGCCTGGTCGTTTGCCGCGCTGGCCATCGCGCTGGCCTATCCTTTTGCCAAGCGTTATGTGTCCATGCCGCAGGCCGTGCTGGGCGTGGCCTTCAGCTTCGGCATTCCCATGGCTTTTGCCGCCGTGCAGTCGCGCGTGCCGCTGCTGGCCTGGGTGCTGCTGCTGGGCAACCTGTTCTGGGTGGTGGCTTACGACACCGAATACGCCATGGTGGACCGCGACGACGACCTCAAGATAGGCATGAAAACCTCGGCCATCACGCTGGGCCGTTTTGACGTGGCGGCGGTGATGCTGTGCTACGCCGCCTACCTGGCGATCTGGGCCTGGGCCCTGCTGGATGCCGTGGGGCGGTCGCCCGTCTTCTGGGTCGCCATGGCCGCGGCTTTGTTGCAGGCCTTGTGGCATGGCTGGCTGATTCGCAAACGCGAGCGCGAAGACTGCTTCAAGGCTTTTCGCATCAACCACTGGCTGGGTTTTGCGGTATTTGTGGGCATCGTCCTGTCTTACCTGGGCCGCTAAGCCCCGCAGGCCGCGAAAGCGCCCATAAAAAAGCCCGCTTGAAGCGGGCTTTTGTGTGTCAGCAAGGGCTGCTTAGACGGCGGCTTTTTTGGCCTTGGCCTTGCGCTTGCCTTTGCTCTTGGCCTTTGCCTTGGTGGCGGGGGCTGCTTTTTGGGCAGGTGCTGCGGCAGGCGCGGCAGCGGGGGCTGCTGCAGGTGCGGCGGCAGGAGCCTGGGCCGATGCGGACGTGGAAATCACGGCCAGGGGCATGGCGAGGACGGCTGCGCTGATGAGGGTGGACAGGACTTTGTTCATGTGAAGCTCCGGATGTTGGAAAAAGTTGTTACGCGGATGCCGCCGGGGGTGTGCCACTGTGCGTGGACCAAGACAAGCTGCACGTACGCCTGTGTTCAACGCCGGCCCCGGCCGGGCGGTTGACGCGCCCGGGGCCGGTGCGCTCAGGCGCCGCCGAATTCGTCGCCCAGTTCGGCGGCGCGTTGCCGGGCGGCGTGGATGGCGCGCATGAACTGCATCTTGACGCGGTCCTGCTCCATTGATGTCAGCGCAGCGTAAGTCGTGCCGCCTTTGGAGGTGACCCGCGCGCGCAGCTCCTGCGGCGGCTCGTCCGACGCCTGCGCCAGCGCGGAAGCGCCCACAAAGGTGCCGATCGCGAGCTGGCGCGCCTGCGCGGCGGGCAGGCCCATGTCGGTGCCGGCCTCGATCATGGCCTCGATGAAATAAAACACATAGGCCGGGCCCGAGCCGGACAGCGCGGTCACCGCGTCCAGCTGGGCTTCTTCGGCCAGCCACAGGTAGTCGCCCGTGGGCTTCAGTACTTTTTCGATCGCCTGCCGGTCGGCGCCGGTGGCGGCCTCGCGCGCGAACAGCGCCGTCATGCCCTTGCCGACCAGCGCCGGCGTGTTGGGCATGGCGCGCACCACGCGCTCGGTGCCCAGCCAGTGCGCGATGCTGCCGGAGCGCACACCGGCCGCCACGCTCAGGTGCAGGGCGGTTTTGGTGTGAAAGCGCGTCTGCAGGGCCGCATCCTTGAAGACCTGCGGCTTGACCGCCCAGACGACCAGGCCGGCCGCGGCCAGCCAGGCGCCCGGGCCTTCATGGACCTGAATGCCGAATTGCTGCGCGAGCCTGGCGCGCTGCTCGGCGAAAGGCTCGACCACCTGGATCTGGCCGGCCGGCAGGCCCTGCTTGAGCAGGCCGCCGATGATGGCGCTGGCCATGTTGCCGCCGCCTACGAAGGCGATGTGGTCGGTGTTTGCGCGGGAAGTGGAAGTCATGCGTTGTCAGTCCAAAAATTCAAAGGCCAGCCACTGGCTGATCTGCCGGGGGCTGAAGTTGTCGTCGCTGATGAACATCAGGCTGCGGCGCCCGTTGGGAAGTACCGGCCCCCAGCTCATGCCTTCGGTATTGTCCAGCTGTTTGAGCCGCGGGCCGGCGCCCGGGCCGGTAAAGGCCGAAAAATCCGCCAGCAGGGTTTTGCCGGCCAGCCGGTAGGCGCCCGGCCGCAGGGCGGGAAGCTCCAGCGTGTCTCCGGCCTGGCGGGTGTCTATCAGGTAAAGGCGCAGCGAATTGCCCGAGCCCGTCACATAGGCCCGCTCCAGCACCAGCATGCGTTCGGCGTCCAGCATCAGGATTTCCGCCACACCGTTGTCGGCGAAGGCGGTGGGCGGCACGGGCGCGCGCGGGATGGCGTCGGGCACATAGGCGATTTGCCGCAAGGTCTTGCCGCTGGCCAGGTCTATCTGCGTGAAGCGGCAGGGGCCGCCCGGCGCCTCTACGCTGGGCACGGGGCCGTCCTGCAGCAAGGCGTTTTCCATGGCGATCCAGGCCGTGCGGCCGTCGGGCGCCAGTGCCAGGCCTTCGAGCGTGAGGTTGCCGCGCGGCCCCGCACCGGCCTGGAAATTGAACATCGCCGGCAGGGCGAATTCGCGCACAAAGCTGCCGTCGGGACGCGTTTCGCGCAGCCAGGGCGCGGTGCCGCTGGGCGCATGGCCTTCGCTGGTCCACAGCAGGGTGTTGCTGGCCGCGCGCCAGCGTATGGCTTCCGGGTCGGGCACCGGCCCGCCCCGCAGCGCCGAAGGATAGGGACTACCGTCGGCCTGGCGCAGCGTGGCCACGCCCAGCAGCTCGGGCGCGCCCAGGCTGTCCATGCCCAGCGCGATGCGCGCGGTGTAAAAGCGCGCCGGGTTGATGCTGGAGCCATCGTCGCTGACCAGGTAATAAAGGTCGCCGGCCGGGTCGTAGTCCATGCCCGACAGCCCGCCCACGGTGCTGCCCTGGAATTGCAGGCGGTGCGCAAAACGGGATTCGCCGATCAGGCGCAGGCGCGCGCGCGGCGGCTGGCCCGTCGCGGGCGGCGATGGCGGCGCCGCGCAGCCGGCCAGGCCCAGCACGGCGGCCGCGCCGGCGCCGAGGATGAGCCGGCGCTTCGAAAGGGAAGTGTTCATGCGGCCAGTCTAGCGGCCGCCCCTGTGGGAAATGTGACAGCGGCGCAGGCAGCGCTCACTGCAGCACGGTCTGCCGCACCGCCTGCTCCCAGCGCGCCATCAGCTCGGCCGCCCGGTCCGCGCCCAGGGTAGGCAAAAACTTGCGCTCGGCGCGCCACATGCCCGAGAGTTCTTCGGTGCTGCGGTAGACGCCGCTGGAAAGCCCCGCCAGGTAGGCGGCGCCCAGCGCGGTGGTTTCGATCACGGCCGGGCGAATCACCGGGATGCCCAGCAGGTCGGCCTGGAACTGCATCAGCAGGTCGTTGACGCAGGCGCCGCCGTCCACGCGCAGCTCGGCCACGGGCGCGGCGCCGGCGCCGACCGCGTCGCGGCTCATGGCCTGCAGCAGGGCCGCGCTCTGGTAGGCGATGCTTTCCAGCGCGGCGCGCGCGATGTGGGCGACGGTGGTGCCGCGCGTGAGCCCGGTGATGGTGCCGCGCGCGTCGGGTTTCCAGTAGGGCGCGCCCAGGCCGGTGAAGGCCGGCACCATCATCACGCCGCCCGAGTCGGGCACGCTTTCGGCCAGCGCCTGCACTTCGGCGCTTCCCTTGATGGCATGCAGGCCGTCGCGCAGCCACTGCACCACGGCCCCGCCCACAAACACGCTGCCCTCGATGGCGAACTGGGTTTGCGGGGTCGCTTGTGCTGCGCTGGTGGTCAGCAGGCCGTTGTGCGAGGTCTGGAACTGCCCGCCCGTGTGCATCAGCATGAAGCAGCCCGTGCCGTAGGTGTTTTTGGCCATGCCGGCCTTGAAGCAGGCCTGGCCGAAAAGGGCGCTTTGCTGGTCGCCGGCGACGCCGCCGATGGCAATCGGGTGGCCCAGCAGTTCGGGTCGGACTTCGCCGTAATGCGCGCTGGAGGGCAGCACCTGGGGCATCAGCGAGGCCGGGATGCCCAGCAGGTCCAGCAGTTCCGTGTCCCACTGGTTGTTGTGCACATTGAACAGCATGGTGCGCGAGGCGTTGCTGACGTCGGTGGCATGCAGCGCGCCGCCCGTGAGCTGCCACATCAGCCAGCTGTCTATGGTGCCGAAGGCCAGTTCGCCGCGCTCGGCCTGCGCGCGCGCGCCGGACACGTTGTCGAGCAGCCATTTGAGCTTGGTACCGGAGAAATAGGCATCAACCAGCAGGCCGGTTTTGGACTGGATCAGTTGTTCCTTGCCCTGCTCGCGCAGTTCGGCGCAGGTGGCTTCGGCGCGCCTGTCTTGCCAGACGATGGCGTGGTGCACCGGCTGGCCGGTCTTGCGGTTCCAGAGGGCGGTGGTTTCGCGCTGGTTGGTGATGCCCAGCGCGCGTATGTCGCCGGCCTTGATGTTGGCCTTGGCCAGCACCTCGCGCGCCGTGGCCAGCTGGGTGCGCCAGATTTCATTCAAGTCGTGCTCGACCCAGCCGGGCCGGGGGTAGATCTGCGGCAGCTCCTGCTGCGCCAGGGCCACGATGTGGCCGTGTTCGTCAAACACGATGCTGCGGGAACTCGAGGTTCCCTGGTCAAGGGCGAGGAGGTAGGTCATGCGCTGGAGTGTATGAAAACCGCTGTTGCCCGGCGTTCAGGGATGGGCCACTTCGCAGCTCACGTCCGCTTCCTCCAGCAGGGCCGGGAAGGGCTCGGGCGGCGGCATGTCGGTGAACAGCCGGTCTATCTGTGAAAGCCTGGCCAGCTCGACCATGGCCGGGCGGTTGAATTTGCTGCTGTCGGCGGCCAGCCAGACTTCGCGGGCATGCTCGATGATGGTCTGCGCGACCTTGACCTCGCGATAGTCGAAGTCGCGCAGCGAGCCGTCGGGCTCTATGCCGGAAATGCCGATGACGGCGATGTCGACACGGAACTGGCGCATGAAATCCACCGCCGCCTCGCCCACGATGCCGCGGTCGCGCGCGCGCACCACGCCGCCGGCCACGATGACCTCGCAGTCGGTGTTGCCGCACAGGATGGCCGCCACATTGAGGTTGTTGGTGATGACGCGCAGCCCCTTGTGGTTCAGCAAGGCCTTGGCGACGGCTTCGGTGGTGGTGCCTATGTTCAGGATCAGCGAGCAGTCGTTGGGGATGCGCCTGGCAACGGCCTCGGCGATGCGCGCCTTGCCTTCGGCATTCAGGCTTTCGCGCTGGCGGTGCGCGATGTTTTCAATGGTGGAGGTGGGCACCCGCACGCCGCCGTGAAAGCGCGTCAGCAAGCCGGCTTCGGACAGGCGCTGCACGTCCCGCCTGACGGTCTGCAGGGTCACATTGAGCTTGTCGGCAAGCTGCTCGACGGAGGCCGAGCCGTGGGCGCGGACCACGTCAAGAAGCTTGATTTGCCTGGGATTGGAGTTCACGCGGGTTCAAGCCTGGGGGGAGTCTGGGGAAATCGGGGAATTAAAAGGACCTAAGAATGACAGCTGTATGTCCTTGGAGAAACTTTATATCGAAACAAAAGGAAACAGATAAGGGAAAACAATTAGATGAAACAATCACAAAGGAAGAAAAATAGAAAAAAACCGAACTTATCAAGTTCTGCCTACACATCCTCGGGAGACGCTTTCTTGTTGACTGTTTCAAATTTCTTGCCTGCCCAGGCCCCGGCTGGGGTGTGCGGCGGCCTGTTCCAGCCCCTGCGGGGCGGGGGAGCGGCGTGATGCAGCTGTCCCTGGACCAGATCAGCAAAAAAGTCGGCGCCGAGCAGTGGCTGTACGACATGAGCCTGGCGCCGCGCAGCGGCGAAGTCACGGTCTTGCTGGGCGCCACGCAGGCCGGCAAGACCAGCCTGATGCGCATCATGGCCGGCCTGGACGTCCCCACGCAGGGCAAGGTCCTGGTCAACCAGGCCGACGTGACCGGCATGCCGGTGCGCGAGCGCAACGTCGCCATGGTCTACCAGCAGTTCATCAACTACCCCTCGCTGCGCGTGGCCGACAACATCGCCTCGCCACTCAAGCTGCGCGGCGAAAAAGACATAGAGCGCAAGGTGCGCGGCCTGGCCGAGCGCCTGCACATCGACATGTTCCTGGACCGCTACCCGGCTGAACTCTCGGGCGGGCAGCAGCAGCGCGTAGCTTTGGCGCGTGCGCTGGCCAAGGGCGCGCCGCTGATGCTGCTGGACGAGCCGCTGGTCAACCTCGACTACAAGCTGCGCGAGGAATTGCGCGAGGAACTGACCCAGCTGTTCGCCGCGGGCGACTCCACGGTCATTTACGCCACCACCGAGCCCGGCGAAGCCCTGCTGCTGGGCGGCTACACCGCCGTGATGGACGGCGGCGAATTGCTGCAGTACGGCCCGACAGCCGAGGTCTTCCACGCGCCGCAGTCGCTGCGCGTGGCGCGGGCCTTTAGCGACCCGCCCATGAACCTGGTCCCGGCGCTGCCCGCCGCCCAGGGCCTGCAGCTGGCGGGCGGCCCGGCGCTGGCGCTGAAGCTGCCGGAGGCACCGGCGCAGCGCCTGGCTTCCTTTACCGCCGGCGTTCGCGGCAGCGCCCTGCGTGTCACGGCGCGCGAAGGCGACGTGGCACTGCCCGGCAAGGTTGAGCTGGCCGAGATATCCGGCTCGGACACCTTCGTCCACGTGGCGACGGCTGTGGGCGAGCTGGTGGCGCAGCTCACGGGCGTGCATTACTTCGACCTGGGCGCGCCCGTCACCCTGTACCTGGACCCGGCGCAGGTTTATGTTTTTGATGCCGAAGGCGCGTTGCTTCTGGCTCCACGGAGGTCTCATGGCGCGTATTGACCTGGACCTGGCCCATGCCTACCGGCCCAACCCGCGCGAGGACAGCGACTACGCGCTGCTGCCGCTGACCATGAGCTTTCGCGACGGCGGCGCCTACGCGCTGCTGGGCCCCTCGGGCTGCGGCAAGACCACCATGCTCAACATCATGTCCGGCCTGCTGGTGCCTTCGCAGGGCAGCGTCAAGTTCGACGGCGTGGACGTGACGCGCGCGACGCCGCAGCAGCGCAACATCGCGCAGGTTTTCCAGTTTCCGGTGATCTACGACACCATGACGGTGGCCGAGAACCTGGCCTTTCCGCTGCGCAACCGCAAGGTGCCCGAAGAGCAGATCAAAAAGCGCGTGGGCGAAATCGCCGAGATGCTGGACATGAGCGGCCAGCTCAACCAGCGCGCGGCCGGGCTGGCGGCGGACGCCAAGCAGAAAATCTCGCTGGGCCGCGGCCTGGTGCGGCCCGACGTGTCGGCCGTGCTGTTCGACGAGCCGCTCACGGTGATTGACCCGCACCTCAAGTGGCAGCTGCGGCGCAAGCTCAAGCAGATCCACCACGAGCTCAAGCTCACGCTGATCTACGTCACGCACGACCAGGTCGAGGCGCTGACCTTTGCCGAAGAGGTGGTGGTGATGACGCGCGGCCGCGCGGTGCAGACCGGCTCGGCCGACGCGCTGTTCGAGCGGCCCCGTCATACCTTTGTCGGCCACTTCATCGGCTCGCCCGGCATGAACTTCCTGCCGGCCACGGTGTCCGGCGGCGCGCTGCGCGTCGCGGACCGGCCGCTGGCGCTGCCGCCCGGGCGCGCCATGCCCGACGGCGAGCTCAAGCTGGGCGTGCGTCCCGAGTATGTGGTGAAGACCGCGCCCGGCGACCCGGCGGCGCTGCCCTTTACCGTCACGCTGGTGCAGGACATAGGCACGCACTGGATGCTAACGGCGCGCATCGGCGAGCACACCCTGAAAGCCCGCCTGAACCCCGCCTCCCGCGCACCGCAGGTCGGCGAAGAGATCTGGCTGCAGGTCATGGGCACGCACACCTGCCTGTACCTCAATGACGAACTGGTGGAAGCATGAGCACGACGACGAAACCGGTCAATCAAAAAGCCTGGCTGCTGGTGCTGCCGGTCATCATCTGCGTGGCCTTTTCCGCCATCCTGCCGCTGATGACGGTGGTCAACTATTCGGTGCAGGACATCATTTCGCCCGAACGGCGCGTGTTTGTCGGCACCGAGTGGTTTGCGTCCGTCATGCGCGACGAGGAGCTGCATGCGGCGCTGTGGCGCCAACTGACCTTCTCGCTGGCGGTGCTGGCAGTCGAGATCCCGCTGGGCATCGCGCTGGCGCTGTCCATGCCGGCGCAGGGCTGGAAGGCCTCGCTGGTGCTGGTGCTGGTCGCGTTGTCGCTGCTGATCCCCTGGAATGTGGTCGGCACCATCTGGCAGATTTACGGCCGGGCCGACATAGGCCTGCTGGGCGCGATGCTGCAGAAAATGGGTTTTGACTACAGCTACACCGGCAATGCCACGCACGCCTGGGTGACGGTGCTGCTGATGGACGTCTGGCACTGGACGCCGCTGGTGGCCCTGCTGGGGTACGCCGGGCTGCGCTCGATTCCGGACGCCTACTACCAGGCCGCGCGCATAGACGGCGCGAGCAAGTTCGCGGTGTTCCGCTACATCCAGCTGCCGAAGATGCGCGGCGTGCTGATGATCGCCGTGCTGCTGCGCTTCATGGACAGCTTCATGATCTATACCGAGCCCTTTGTGCTCACGGGCGGCGGGCCGGGCAATGCCACGACTTTCCTGTCGCAATACCTCACGCAAAAAGCCGTCGGCCAGTTCGACCTGGGCCCGGCGGCGGCTTTCTCGCTGATTTACTTTTTGATCATCCTGCTGCTGTGCTTCATCCTTTACAACTGGATGCAGCGCGTGGGCACGCAGGAGAAGGAGGGCGTGGAATGAACACACCGAAATTCCAGGCGCGCACGCTGTTTTTGATCGCCTACATCCTGTTCGCGCTGCTGCCCATCTACTGGATGGTCAACATGAGCTTCAAGACGAACTCCGAGATCTTGTCGAGCTTTTCCTTCTTTCCCCAGCAATTCACCTGGGACAACTACAAGACCATCTTCACCGACCCGTCCTGGTATTCGGGCTATATCAACAGCCTGATCTACGTCGCCATCAACACGGTGATCTCCATCACCGTGGCCTTGCCGGCCGCCTATGCGTTCTCGCGCTACAGCTTCCTGGGCGACAAACATGTGTTCTTCTGGCTGCTGACCAACCGCATGACACCGCCCGCGGTGTTTTTGCTGCCTTTCTTCCAGCTCTACACCACGGTGGGCCTGATGGACACCCACATCGCGGTGGCGCTGGCCCACCTGCTGTTCAACGTGCCGCTGGCGGTGTGGATCCTGGAAGGTTTCATGAGCGGCATTCCGCGCGAGATCGACGAGACCGCCTACATCGACGGTTATTCCTTCCCGCGCTTTTTCACGCGCATCTTCCTGCCGCTGATCAAGGCCGGCGTGGGCGTGGCGGCGTTTTTCTGCTTCATGTTCAGCTGGGTGGAGCTGCTGCTGGCGCGCACGCTGACCAGCGTCAACGCCAAGCCCATCGTCGCGACCATGACGCGCACGGTGTCGGCCTCGGGCATGGACTGGGCCACCCTGGCCGCGGCCGGCGTGCTGACCATAGTCCCCGGTGCCATCGTGATCTGGTTTGTACGCAACTACATCGCGAAGGGTTTCGCGATGGGCAGGGTCTAGAAGGAGATGACAGATGTTTGAGTGGATGGCCTGGACCACGCCGGTGGCGATTTTCTTCAGTTGCATCGTGTTGATGCTGGTGGGCATGACGGTGTGGGAGTTCAAGTCGCCGACGACGCTCAGGCGCGGCTTCCTGCCGCTGGAAACCACGCGCGGCGACCGGCTGTTCATAGGCCTGCTCAGCGCGGCCTATGTGAACCTGATTTTTGTCGGCATCAGCGGCAAGCTGGCCGGCTGGCTGAAGCTGGAGGGGGATCCCTCGATCTGGATCAGTTTTGTGCTGTCCATGGCCTTGCTCGCATGGATCATGCGCAAGGGCTAGGCAGGACGTGAAGAGAAGAGAAGTGCGCAGAAAAAGGAACCCGGCTCATATTCCCCGGAGCCGAACAAGCCTTCAACCACGGGGAGTGAACCAATGAGGAGACAAGTCATGAAGATGCGTTATACGGCACTGGCGGTGGCCGCGGTGTGTGCCATGGCCAGCCCCGGCTGGGCCGGCGAGGCCGAGGCGAAAAAATGGATTGACAGCGAATTCCAGCCTTCCACGCTGGCCAAGGACAAGCAGCAGGCGGAGATGAAGTGGTTCATCGACGCGGCCAAAAAACTGCAGGCCAAGGGCGTGAAGGAAATCTCGGTGGTGTCCGAGACCATCACCACCCATGAGTACGAATCCAAGACGCTGGCCAAGGCCTTCGAAGAGATCACCGGCATCAAGGTCAAGCACGACCTGATCCAGGAAGGCGACGTGGTCGAGAAGCTGCAGACCTCCATGCAGTCGGGCAAGTCGATTTACGACGGCTGGATTTCCGATTCCGACCTGATAGGCACCCACTACCGCTACGGCAAGATCCTGGCGCTGTCCGACTACATGGCCGGCGCGGGCAAGGAATACACCAACCCCGGCCTGGACCTCAAGGATTTCATAGGCACCAGCTTCACCACGGCGCCCGACGGCAAGCTCTACCAGCTGCCCGACCAGCAGTTCGCCAACCTTTACTGGTTCCGTGCCGACTTGTTCGCGCGCAAGGACCTGCAGGACAAGTTCAAGGCCAAGTACGGCTACGACCTGGGCGTGCCGCTGAACTGGAGCGCCTATGAGGACATCGCCGAGTTCTTCACCAACGACGTGAAGACCATAGACGGCAAGCCCATTTACGGCCACATGGACTACGGCAAGAAGGACCCGTCTTTGGGCTGGCGCTTTACCGATGCCTGGCTGTCCATGGCCGGCACCGCCGACAAGGGCATCCCCAACGGCATGCCGGTGGACGAGTGGGGCATCCGCGTGGGGGACGACAAGTGCACGCCGGTGGGCGCCTCGGTGGCGCGCGGCGGCGCCACCAACTCGCCGGCCGCGGTCTATGCGCTGACCAAGTACGTGGACTGGATGAAGAAGTACGCGCCCAAGGAGGCCGGCGGCATGACCTTCGGCGAAGCCGGCCCGGTGCCGGCCCAGGGGCAGATTGCCCAGCAGATCTTCTGGTACACGGCCTTTACCGCCGACATGACCAAGAAGGGCCTGCCGGTCGTGAACGCCGACGGCACGCCGAAGTGGCGCATGGCACCCGGCCCCAACGGCCCCTACTGGAAGCAGGGCATGCAAAACGGCTACCAGGACGTGGGCAGCTGGACCTTCTTCAAGGACCATGACCCCAACAAGGTCGCCGCCGCCTGGCTGTATGCGCAGTTCATCACCTCCAAGACCGTTTCGGCCAAAAAATCGGTGGTGGGCCTGACCTTCATCCGCGACAGCGACATCCACCATGAGTACTTCACCAAGAACGCCGCCAAGTACGGCGGCCTGGTCGAGTTCTACCGCAGCCCGGCCCGCGTGGCCTGGACGCCGACCGGCAACAACGTGCCCGACTACCCCAAGCTGGCGCAGCTCTGGTGGAAGAACGTGGCGCAGGCCGTGACCGGCGAAAAGACGCCGCAAGGCGCGATGGACACGCTGGCCGACGAGATGGACCAGGTGATGGGCCGCCTGGAGCGCGCCGGCATGGCCAAGTGCGCGCCCAAGCTCAACCCCAAGAGCGACCCGGCCAAATGGCTGAGCGACAAGGGTGCGCCATGGGCCAAGCTGGCCAATGAAAAGCCCAAGGGCGAGACCATCAACTACGACAAGCTGCTGCAGGCCTGGAAAGACGGCAAGGTGCGTTAAACCGCGGGGCCGTGCGGCGCTTTGCCGCCGTACGGCCCTTTTTTTGCGGATGAGGGCGGCACTTGCCGCCACGGCGCTGGGGTAAGCTCATCGCCACTTTAAAAAAATGGGTTTGTATGGAACGGGAATCAAAGCCCATGTCGACTGAATTCGCACCTGCCGCCACGCGGCGCCAGGACTTGATGGACAGCCTGGCTGCGCCTCGCCACTACGACATCGCCATCATCGGCGGCGGCGCCACCGGCCTGGGCGTGGCGCTTGACGCCGCCGCGCGCGGGTTTTCCGTGGTGCTGGTGGAGTCGCACGACTTCGCCAAGGGCACCTCCTCACGCGCCACCAAGCTGGTGCACGGCGGTGTTCGCTACCTCGCGCAGGGCAATATTTCACTGGTGCGCGAGGCCTTGCAGGAGCGCACCACCTTGCTGGCCAATGCACCGCACCTGGCTCAGCCGCTGCCTTTTGTCATGCCTTCCTACAAATTCTGGGAGGCGCCGTTCTACGGCATAGGGCTCAAGATGTACGACGCGCTGGCCGGCAAGGCCGGCCTGGGCGCGACCGAATTCCTCAATCGCCGGGAAACCCTGGCGTATTTGCCGACGGTGCAGCCGCGCGACCTCAAGGGCGGCGTCAAGTACTGGGACGGCCAGTTCGACGACGCGCGGCTGGCGCTGGCGCTGGCCCGCTCGGCCGCGCGCCAGGGGGCGCTGCTGGTCAATTACTGCGAGGCCACCGGCCTGATCCATGAAGGCGGCAAGCTGGCCGGCCTGCATGCGCGCGACCAGGAAACCGGCCGCACGTTTGAGATCCGCGCGAGCTGCGTGGTGAACGCCGCCGGCGTCTGGGTGGACCAGTTGCGCCTGCAGGACGGCCAGGCCATAGGCCGTGACACCAAACCCATGGTGGCGCCCAGCCAGGGCGTGCATATCGTGGTGGACCGCTCGTTTTTGCCCACCGACCATGCCCTGCTGGTGCCCAAGACGGCCGACGGCCGGGTGCTGTTTGCCGTGCCCTGGCTGGGCAAAACCATTCTGGGCACCACCGACACGCCGCGCCACGACCTGGCCCGCGAGCCACTGCCTTTCCGGGAAGAGGTCGATTTCATCCTGAGCGAATCGGCCCGTTACCTGAGCCGGGCCCCGGGGCCGGCGGATATCAAAAGCATCTGGGTGGGCCTGCGGCCCCTGGTCAAGCCGCCGGACGACGATGCCGGCAGCACCCAGGCGCTGTCGCGCGAGCACACGGTGCTGGTCAGCAAAAGCGGCCTGGTCACGGTGACCGGCGGGAAATGGACCACCTACCGCGCCATGGCGGAAGACGTGCTGGACAAATGTTTTGGCGCGGCGCTGCTGCCCGCGCGGGCCGTCAGCACCACCGCGCATTTAAAGTTAGTTGGCGCTCACAACTCTGGCCATAAGATCAGCGAGGCCCCCGGCCCTCATCTATATGGCAGCGAGGCGGCCTCCCTGGACAGCCTGCCGGGTGCCGGCCGCGAACTGGGTGGCGGCCTGACGGAGGCCATGGTGCGCTTTGCCGCCCGCCACGAATATGCGCGCACAGTGGAAGATGTGCTGGCGCGGCGTTCGCGGCTGCTGTTCCTGGACGCCGCGCTGGCCCGGACCCTGGGGCCGGAAGTGGCGGCCCTGCTGCAGCAGGAAAACGGGGTGGATCCGCAGCTGGAGGCATTCTTGGCGCTCTGCGGCCAGTACCTGAGCCTGCCGGACTGAATACCGCCCGAATTGCTCTGCTTTTGATAGCGAGCTTTTCTTTCTGGTATTGATTTTTGGTCGCATTTCGCGCCTGAAATTCAAGCACCCGGGCGCGCCCGTTTCAGACGCCGCCAGACACTTTCCGGGTTGCCGGGCCTGCCTGGAAAAGCGCTGTTGGGATATTTTCACAGCAGCCGGTTGACACTGCCAGGTGATTCAGTGATAATCGTGGGCTTCGCTCTAAAAAGGCGAGGAATTCTGCCTAACGGAAGCATTGCAAGTGGTTTGTGGTGTGGACGACAGGCCCAAGACTGATTGGCTGGCGATCCCAAGGGGTTGCCTTCCGGTGCAAGTTGGGAACACATTTAAATGATTCAAACGCAATCCAAGCTCGATGTTGCTGACAACACGGGTGCCAAGTCCGTGATGTGCATCAAGGTTCTGGGCGGCTCCAAGCGCCGGTACGCCAGCGTTGGTGACGTCATCAAGGTGAGCATCAAAGAAGCCGCTCCGCGTGGCCGCGTCAAAAAAGGCGAGGTTTACAGCGCTGTGGTCGTTCGCACCGCCAAGGGCATCCGCCGCGGTGACGGCTCCCTCGTCAAATTCGATGGCAACGCAGCCGTGTTGCTTAACGCCAAGCTGGAGCCTATCGGCACCCGCATCTTCGGACCAGTGACGCGCGAACTGCGCACTGAAAAGTTCATGAAGATCGTGTCCCTGGCTCCTGAAGTTCTGTAAGGACGCGCCATGAACAAGATTCGTAAGGGCGACGAGATCATCGTGATCGCCGGTCGCGACAAAGGCAAGCGCGGCAAGATTTCGCTGCGCAAAGACGACAGCCACGTCGTGGTTGAGGGCATTAACCTGGTGAAAAAACACACCAAGCCCAACCCTCTCAAGGGCACCACCGGCGGCATCGTCGAAAAAAGCATGCCGATTCACCAGTCGAACGTGGCAATTTTCAATGCCGCAACCGGCAAGGCGGATCGCGTTGGCATCAAGCTCCTGGCTGACGGCAAAAAAGTGCGCGTCTTCAAGTCCAGCGGCGAAGAAATCAAGGTTGCATAACATGGCAAAGACCGCACCCGCACCAGCTGCTTTGCAGGCCCGCCTGCAAACCCAGTACCGCGAAAAAATCGCCCCCAGCCTGGTTGAAAAATTCGGCTACACCTCGCCCATGCAGGTTCCCCGCATCACCAAGATCACGCTCAACATGGGTGTGAGCGAGGCTGTCGCCGACAAGAAGGTCATGGACAACGCTGTTGGCGACATGACCAAGATCGCCGGCCAGAAGCCCGTCGTGACCAAGGCCAAGAAGGCTATCGCCGGTTTCAAGATCCGCGAAGACCTGCCCATCGGCTGCATGGTGACCCTGCGCGGCGTGAAGATGTATGAGTTCCTCGATCGTTTCGTCACCGTGGCCCTGCCCCGCGTGCGCGACTTCCGCGGTATTTCCGGCCGGGCCTTCGACGGCCGCGGAAACTACAACATCGGCGTGAAAGAGCAGATCATTTTCCCTGAGATCGAGTACGACAAGGTTGACGCCCTGCGCGGTCTCAATATCAGCATCACCACCACGGCAAAGACCGATGAAGAGTGCAAGGCGCTCCTCACCGCTTTCCGTTTTCCGTTCAAGAACTGAGGCGGGACATGGCAAAACAAGCTTTACTGCAACGTGAACTGAAGCGCGAGAAACTCGCCGCCAAGTTCGCCAAAAAATACGCTGAACTCAAGGCTGCGTCCAACGACGCCAAGCGCTCCGATGAAGAGCGCGCCCTGGCCCGCCTTGAGCTGCAAAAGTTGCCCCGCAACGCCAACCCGACTCGCCAGCGCAACCGCTGCGAGATCACGGGTCGCCCACGCGGTACGTTCCGTCAATTCGGCCTGGCTCGCGCCAAGATTCGCGAGTTGGCTTTTGCTGGTGATATCCCTGGTATCACCAAGGCAAGCTGGTAAGCATAGGAGAACCACAAAATGAGCATGAGTGATCCTATCGCCGACATGTTGACCCGCATCCGCAATGCACAAATGGTTGAAAAAGCCGTTGTGCTGGTGCCGTCGTCGAAAGTCAAAGTTGCCATCGCGCAGGTGCTGAAGGATGAGGGCTACATCGATGGCTTCTCCGTCAAGACCGACGATGGCAAGTCCCAGCTGGAAATCGCCCTGAAGTATTACGCAGGCCGCCCCGTGATTGAGCGCATCGAGCGCGTCAGCCGCCCCGGCCTTCGCGTCTACAAAGGCCATGGCGCCATCCCCCAGGTCATGAACGGCCTTGGTGTGGCAATTGTCACGACCCCGAAGGGTGTCATGACCGATCGTAAAGCCCGCGCTACCGGTATCGGTGGTGAAGTGCTTTGCTACGTGGCCTAACGGCGGCATTGAGGAGAAACTGAAATGTCTCGTGTAGGAAAAATGCCGGTCTCCGTCCCCCAGGGCGTGGACGTGGCCATGAAAGACGACCAGATCAACGTCAAGGGCGCCCTCGGCACCCTGGCGCTGGCCCAGAACGCGCTTGTCACCATCAAGAACGATGCCGGCAAGCTGACCTTTGCGCCGGCCAACGATTCGCGTGAAGCCAATGCCATGAGCGGCACGATGCGCCAGCTCGTGAACAACATGGTGACGGGCGTGACCAAGGGCTTCGAGAAGAAGCTCAGCCTGATCGGCGTGGGTTACAAGGCCCAGGCCCAAGGCGCCAAGCTGAACCTGACGGTGGGTTACTCCCATCCGGTGGTGATGGACATGCCGGCCGGTATCAAGGTCGAAACGCCCACCCCGACCGAAGTCGTGATCAAGGGTTCCGATCGCCAGCGTGTGGGACAGATCGCCGCCGAAGTGCGCGCCGTCCGTCCTCCCGAGCCTTACAAGGGCAAGGGCATCCGTTATGCGGATGAGAAAATCACGATCAAAGAAACCAAGAAGAAATAAGGAGCTGCATCATGTTGACCAAAAAAGAGCAGCGCCTTCGTCGTTCACGCCAGACTCGCATCCGCATTGCCACGCAAGGCGTTGCCCGTCTGACCGTCAACCGCACCAATCTGCACATCTACGCCAGCGTGATCTCTGGCGACGGCACCAAGGTTCTGGCTGCCGCTTCCACCGCGGAAGTCGAAGTGCGCAAGGAAATCGGCGCCTCGGGTAAAGGCGGAAACGTTGCTGCCGCGCAAGCCATTGGCAAGCGCATTGCCGAGAAGGCAAAAGCAGCTGGTGTAGAAAAAGTGGCGTTTGATCGCGCCGGTTTTGCGTACCACGGCCGCGTCAAAGCGCTGGCTGATGCGGCTCGCGAAGCTGGTTTGCAGTTCTAAGCAGACTGGAATTAAGTATGGCTAAGTTTCAAGCAAAATCGAACAACGACGCTCCAGACGATGGTCTGAAGGAAAAAATGATCGCGGTCAACCGCGTGACCAAAGTCGTGAAGGGCGGCCGTATCCTCGGTTTCGCCGCACTCACGGTGGTTGGTGACGGTGACGGCCGCGTCGGCATGGGCAAGGGCAAGTCGAAAGAAGTGCCTGCAGCCGTGCAAAAGGCCATGGAAGAAGCGCGCCGCAACATGACCAAGGTCTCGTTGAAGAACGGCACCCTTCACCACAATGTGTTCGGCCACCACGGTGCGGCCAGCGTCATGATGGCGCCGGCTCCCAAGGGTACCGGCATCATTGCCGGCGGCCCGATGCGCGCTGTTTTCGAAGTCATGGGCATTACCGACATTGTGGCCAAGAGCCATGGTTCGAGCAATCCCTACAACATGGTGCGCGCCACCATGGATGCACTGAACAACTCCACGACCGCTTCGGAAATCGCGGCCAAGCGTGGCAAGTCTGTCGAAGAAATCTTCGGTTAAGGCGGCATTGAAATGACCAAAGAAACCAAACTCAAAGTCCAGCTGGTTCGCAGCCCGATTGGCACCAAGGAATCGCATCGCGCCACCGTGCGCGGTCTGGGCCTGCGTGGCGTCAACAGCGTCAGCGAACTGCAGGACACGCCCGCAGTGCGCGGCATGATCAACAAGATCAGCTATCTGGTCAAGATTGTCTGAGCGGAGACTCATCATGGAATTGAACGGAATCAAGCCTGGCCAAGGCGCCAAACATGCCAAGCGCCGTGTCGGCCGCGGCATCGGCTCCGGCCTGGGCAAAACGTCGGGCCGTGGCCACAAGGGCCAGAAGTCCCGTGCGGGCGGCTACCACAAGGTGGGCTTCGAGGGCGGTCAAATGCCCATGCAGCGTCGCCTGCCCAAGCGCGGCTTCAAGTCGCACCTGCTGAAATTCAACGCAGAGGTCACCCTCGGCGCGCTGGAGCAGCTCGGCCTGGCCGAAGTGGACCTGCTGGCGCTGAAGACGGCCGGCCTGGTGGGCCAGCTGGCCAAGAACGTCAAGGTCATCAAGACCGGCGAACTGACCAAGGCTGTGAAGCTGAACGGCATTTCCGCCACGGCGGCTGCCAAGGCAGTGATCGAAGCCGCCGGCGGCTCCATCGCTTAAATACCTGACTGGATAAATCAGTGGCAACCAACTCGGCTCAAATTGCGAAAACCGGCAAGTACGGTGACCTGCGCAACAGGCTTGTGTTTTTGCTGCTGGCCCTGGTGGTGTACCGCATTGGCGCGCACATCCCGGTGCCAGGGATTGACCCTGGCCAGCTGAAAGAGCTTTTCAAGGGCCAGCAAGGCGGCATATTGAACCTGTTCAATATGTTCTCGGGTGGTGCCCTCTCGCGATTCACCGTGTTTGCCCTGGGCATCATGCCCTACATCTCGGCCTCGATCATCATGCAACTGATGACCTACGTCGTTCCGACGTTCGAGCAGATGAAAAAAGAGGGTGAAAGCGGCCGCCGCAAGATTACCCAGTACACGCGCTACGGCACGCTGGCCCTGGCCTTGTTCCAGTCCATGGGCATTGCCGTGGCGCTGGAAAGCTCGCCGGGCCTGGTCCTGGCGCCTGGTTTCGGTTTCCGCATGACGGCGGTTTTCAGCCTGACGGCCGGCACCATGTTCCTGATGTGGCTGGGCGAGCAGATCACCGAGCGCGGCCTGGGCAACGGTATCTCGATCCTGATCTTTGCGGGTATCGCGGCCGGCTTGCCGAACGCGATGGGCGGTTTGCTGGAGCTGGTGCGTACCGGCGCCATGAGCATCGTGGTGGCGATCGTGATTGTCGCGGTCGTCGTGCTGGTGACCTACTTCGTGGTGTTCGTGGAACGCGGGCAGCGCAAGATTCTTGTGAATTACGCGCGGCGCCAGGTGGGCAACAAGGTCTACGGCGGCCAGTCGTCGCACTTGCCGCTGAAGCTGAACATGGCGGGCGTGATCCCTCCGATCTTCGCTTCGTCGATCATCCTGCTGCCGGCGACCGTGGTGGGCTGGTTCAGCGCCGGTGACAGCATGCGCTGGCTGAAAGACATCGCCAGCACGCTGACACCCGGCCAGCCGATCTACGTGATGCTGTATGCCAGCGCGATTGTGTTTTTCTGCTTCTTCTACACGGCCCTGGTGTTCAACAGCCGTGAAACGGCGGACAACCTGAAGAAGAGCGGCGCTTTCATTCCCGGCATCCGGCCTGGTGACCAGACGGCCCGCTACATTGACAAAATCCTGGTGCGCTTGACGCTGGCAGGTGCGGTCTACATCACATTCGTGTGTCTGCTGCCGGAGTTCCTGATTTTGAAATACAACGTGCCTTTCTATTTCGGCGGCACGTCGTTGATGATTATTGTCGTGGTGACCATGGATTTCATGGCCCAGGTGCAGAACTACATGATGTCGCAACAGTATGAGTCGTTGCTTAAAAAGGCGAACTTCAAGACGTCACTGGGCGGTTAACTGGGTATTTGATGGGATATGTCTAAAGACGATGTGATCCAGATGCAAGGCGAGGTTGTAGAAAACCTCCCCAATGCGACTTTCAGGGTGAAGCTTGAAAATGGACATGTGGTACTGGGGCACATCTCGGGAAAAATGCGAATGCACTACATCCGCATCCTTCCCGGTGACAAGGTGACGGTTGAATTGACGCCTTACGATTTATCGCGGGCACGCATTGTTTTCCGTGCCAAGTAGGCACAGAGTGAAAGTTTAGGAGTAATAGAAATGAGAGTTTCAGCTTCGGTCAAGAAGATTTGCCGCAACTGCAAGGTTATCCGTCGCAAGGGCGTTGTCCGTGTGATCTGCACGGACCCGCGCCACAAACAGCGTCAAGGCTGATTTCAAGAGTTTTAGAGGACGAACATGGCTCGTATCGCTGGTATCAATATTCCGCCGCAGCAGCACGCCGAAATCGGCTTGACTGCTATCTTTGGCATCGGTCGCACGCGCGCTCGCAAGATTTGCGAAGCATGCGACATCGCCTACGCCAAGAAGGTCAAAGACCTGACCGACGGCGACCTGGAAAAAATCCGTGAGCAGATCGCCCTGTTCACCATCGAAGGTGACTTGCGTCGTGAAACCACGATGAACATCAAGCGCCTGATGGACATCGGCTGCTACCGCGGCTTCCGCCACCGTCGTGGCCTGCCCATGCGCGGCCAGCGCACCCGGACCAACGCCCGCACTCGCAAGGGTCCGCGCAAGGCCGCTGCAGCTTTGAAGAAATAATTGAGAGGTCGTCATGGCAAAATCACCAAGCAATAACGCCGCACAGCGCGTTCGCAAGAAAGTTCGCAAGAACGTGGCCGATGGCATCGCCCACGTGCACGCTTCTTTCAACAACACGATCATCACCATCACGGATCGCCAGGGCAACGCCTTGTCCTGGGCTTCCTCCGGTGGCCAGGGCTTCAAGGGCTCGCGCAAATCCACGCCTTTCGCAGCGCAGGTCGCTTCCGAAGTCGCCGGCCGCGCCGCCATTGAGCAGGGCATCAAGAACCTTGACGTTGAAATCAAGGGTCCTGGTCCCGGCCGTGAATCGTCTGTTCGCGCATTGGGCGCACTCGGCATCCGGATCAATTCCATTGCCGACGTGACCCCGGTTCCGCACAACGGCTGCCGCCCGCAAAAGCGCCGCCGCATTTAATCCCCCGTGCCTGGCTGTCCGGCGGGCGTCTTAGCCCGTCAGACACCAGGCATTTTTACCAAGCCCACCGCCGGCAGGTCACGACCTCCGGCTCCTGCATGTAAATGCAGCAGATGAAAAAAGGACACTCAAGTGGCACGTTATCTCGGCCCCAAGGCCAAACTATCCCGCCGTGAAGGCACCGACCTGTTCCTGAAGAGCGCCCGCCGCGCCATCAGCGACAAGGCCAAATTCGACTCCAAGCCGGGCCAGCACGGCCGTACCTCCGGTACCCGTACTTCCGACTTCGGCCTGCAGCTGCGCGAAAAGCAAAAAGTCAAGCGCATGTACGGCGTGCTCGAGAAGCAATTCCGCCGCTACTTCGAAGAAGCCGATCGCCGCAAGGGCAACACCGGCGCCAACTTGTTGTTCATCCTGGAATGCCGCCTGGACAACGTGGTGTACCGCATGGGCTTCGGCTCGACCCGCGCTGAAGCGCGCCAGCTGGTGTCGCACAAGGCCATCACGGTCAACGGCGGCACGGTCAACATCCCTTCGTACATGGTCAAGACCGGCGACGTCATCGCCGTTCGCGAGAAGTCGAAGAAGCAGACCCGCATCACCGAAGCCCTCGAGCTCGCAAAACAGGTCGGCCTGCCCGCCTGGGTCGATGTGAACGCCGACAAGGGCGAAGGCACCTTCAAGAAGGTTCCTGACCGCGATGAGTTCGCCGCCGACATCAACGAATCGTTGATCGTCGAGTTGTACTCACGCTAATTTTCGTTCCTGCGGCACGGGGCACCGTGCCGCCAGGGTGTGCTTCGCCGGCCTTATCGGTGTAACGAACCGAGGGTATTGAGAGGAAGACTGCATGCAGACCAATTTGTTGAAACCAAAAACCATCAATGTTGAGCAGCTTGGCGCCAACCGCGCCAAGGTGACTCTGGAGCCCTTCGAGCGCGGCTACGGCCACACGCTGGGCAACGCACTGCGCCGCGTACTGTTGTCGTCCATGGTCGGCCACGCCGCCACCGAAGTCACCATCGCGGGTGTCCTGCACGAGTACTCGTCCATCGACGGTGTGCAGGAAGACGTCGTCAACATCCTGTTGAACCTCAAGGGTGTGGTGTTCAAGCTCCACAACCGCGATGAAGTCACGCTGAGCCTGCGCAAGGACGGCGAAGGCCCTGTCACCGCCGCCGACATCCAGACGCCGCACGACGTGGAAATCATCAACCCTGAACACGTCATCGTGAACCTGTCGCACGGCGGCAAGATCGACATGCAGATCAAGGTTGAAAACGGCCGCGGCTATGTGCCCGGCAACCAGCGCCGCTACGGCGACGAGTCGCCGAAATCCATCGGCCGCATCGTGCTGGACGCCTCGTTCTCGCCCGTCAAGCGCGTCAGCTACACCGTCGAAAGCGCCCGCGTCGAGCAGCGCACCGACCTCGACAAGCTCGTGCTGGAAATCGAAACCAACGGCGCCGTGACCGCTGAAGACGCCGTCCGTGCCTCGGCCAAGATCCTGGTTGAGCAGCTCGCGGTGTTCGCACAGCTCGAAGGCAATGAACTGGCCGCGTTCGACGCACCCGTTCAGCGCAGCTCGCAGCAGTTCGACCCCATCCTGCTGCGCCCCGTCGACGAGCTCGAACTCACCGTGCGCTCGGCGAACTGCCTCAAGGCCGAAAACATTTACTACATTGGCGATCTGATCCAGCGCACTGAAAACGAGCTGCTCAAGACCCCCAATCTGGGACGCAAATCCCTCAATGAAATCAAGGAAGTGCTGGCCTCCCGCGGCCTCACCCTCGGTATGCGCCTGGAAAGCTGGCCTCCCGCCGGCCTCGACAAGCGTTAATTAATAGATAAATTAATTGTTGAACCCAAGACCCGCCTCAAAGGGGTCTCGCACGGGCAGTACCTGATACGGCTGCCCGGATTTTAAAAAAGGAAACTGATCATGCGCCACGGACACGGACTACGTAAACTCAACCGCACCAGCGAGCACCGCCTCGCCATGCTGCGCAACATGATGAACTCGCTGCTGCAGCACGAAGTCATCAAGACCACCCTGCCAAAGGCCAAGGAACTGCGCCGCGTGGTCGAGCCCATGATCACCCTGGGCAAAGAACCCACCCTGGCCAACAAACGCCTGGCATTCGACCGCCTGCGCGACCGCGACATGGTCGTCAAGCTGTTCGCTGAAATCGGCCCCCGCTACAAGGCCCGCCCAGGCGGCTACACCCGTATCCTGAAGATGGGTTTCCGCGTTGGCGACAATGCGCCCATGGCCCTGGTCGAACTGGTGGACCGCCCTGAAGTGTCGGAAGACACTACCGCTGACGCGGCCAAGGCAGAGTAAGCTACAATATACAAATACCGCGCGGTGGAGCAGCCTGGTAGCTCGTTGGGCTCATAACCCAAAGGTCGTAAGTTCAAATCTTGCCCGCGCAACCAAACCCCAAAACGCCTGCATCATGCAGGCGTTTTGCTTTGTGGCTTGGATTCAGGCCACGCCACGGTCTTGACCTGCGCCGGACCGCCCGGCACCAGCTGGTGCAGCACCTGCCCGGCAAACACCCTCTCGCGCAGGTTCTGGAGCACCTCTTGCGCGCCGCCGTAAGGCGTGAACACATCGATCAACCAGATCTGCTCACCCGAAGCCCAGTCGGCCATACTGAGCTGGTGTGGCCCAGCCTGATAACGCTGCGCCACCTCCTCGCTCAATTTGGCCCAGGAGACAAAGGCCACAGGCGCTTCATCCTTCAAATACAGCTTGGCCTGGTTCAGGACCAGCGCCGGCATGACGCGCCACTCCAGCTCACTGAGCAGGGTATGCCGGTTGGCGGCCTGCTGCAGCATCAGCCAGGTTACGGCGCCAAGCATGGGGATCTTGCCCAGCACCATGCGCGCTTGCTCCTTGGCCAGGGTGACCAGTTCTGCCAGTTCTTCCGGCGGCAAAGCTGCGTTGCCTGGTTGGCTGGCGTCTGTGGGTGTGGGGGATTTGCTTGCTTTTAACGTTTTGAAAGAAGTCGGAGGCTTGGTCATGGTTGTGGTCCGGTTTCCAGCATGTTGTTGATGGCGTTTAAATCCGATTCGGCCAGCGTGGCATTTGCGGCCTTAAGGCGCAGGCCTTGCATCAGCGTCTCGGCCCGAGCCTTGTGCCAATCGCGTTCAGCCATGTAGAGCTGCTGTTCGGCATTGAGCACGTCGATACTGATGCGCGAGCCGACGCGGAAGCCGATCTTGTTGGAGTCGACCGAGCTCTTGCTGGAGGCGATGGCCGAGGCCAGGGCCTGAACCTGCGCCGCGCCACTGACCACCCCGGTAAAGGCCTGGCTTGCCTGCGCGACTGCCTGCCGGCGCGCCGCTTCCAAGTCGTCTGCCGCCTTGTCCTTCAAGGCCAGAGCTTCGCGCACACGCGCCTGCACACCGCCGCCGCCAAACAGCGGGATATTCAGGTTCAAGCCGACCTGGCGGGAGCGCGAGCGCACCGAAATATCAGCCGGAGAGGTGATGCTGCCCGAACTGTAGTTGGTACCGTAGCCGGCTGTTAGGTCCAAAGTCGGCGAATGGGCAGCCCGGCTTTTGGCGATCTCACGGCCTGCCACTTCGAGGCGGGCCTGGGCGATGCGCACCGGGATGGACTGCTCGCGGGCGCTGTCCAGCCAGGGTTGCTCATCGTCGGGCTGGATCGCCGGCAAAGAGCTGTCCGCGCGCAGGCGGGCCAGATTGGCTTGAGGTTCACCAAGTATGCGCGCCAACTCGGCGCGCTTGTTCTTCAGTTCGCTGCCCGCCGCCACCGCCTGGGAGCGAGACAGGTCCAGCCGGGCCTGTGCTTCGTGCACATCGGTCACGATGCCCGTTCCCACCTCAAAATTTCGCTGTGCCAGCTCCAGCTGCGGGATGACGGCCCCCACCTGCAGACGCGCCACACGCTGGGCCTCCTGCGCCACCAGCACGTCCAGATAGGCCTGTGACGTGCGCAGGATCAGCTCCTGTTCGGCCTGCCGGAACTGCGCCTCGGCAAGCAGTTCCTGCTGTTCGGCCTGGTCCAACGCCGCCCAGCTCGCGGTGCGCCACAGGGGCTGGGTCAGCTGCAGGTTCCAGCTGCGGTTGATCACATTTCTGTCCACATAAGGGGCCTCGCTGAACGAGGCCTGCCCGGATTGCTGGTTGGTGGCGCCCACAAGGCTAACCGCGGGCAGCAGTCCGGCGCGCGCCTGAGGCACCCGTTCGCGCGCGGCACGCAGCGTATTGACTGCGCCGCGATACGTTGCATCGTGTTCTTGCGCCTTGCGGTAAACATCAAGCAAGGTATCAGCCGCGGCGCTCAGGGGCAGCACGCTCATCAAGGCAGCGCCCGCCAGCCACGGACGGGCGCGCGTCCACAAGGCGTCAGCGTTCACGCAAGGCCTCCTGCTTGTAACGCAGCATGGGGGCGATGAAATACTCGATCATGCGGCGCTCGCCGGTGCGGATGTCCGAGCTCACGGTCATGCCGGCCGTCACGATGCCATGTTGGCCGTTCACGACATTCGGCGTTTCCGTTTTGCTGAGTTGGATACGCACCGGGTAGACCGGCCCCAGTTTGGGGTCGTTGATGGAGTCGGTCCCCACCCATTGCACGGCACCTTCGATATACCCAAAGCGCGTGAAGTCAAAAGTCTCTACCTTGTTGATCACACGCTGGCCGACCTTGATGTGGCCGATATCGCGGTTCTGGACCTGCGCCTCGACCTCCAGCATCGCGTCGCGCGGGACAACCGTCATCAAGGGTTGAGCCTGGGTCACTACACCACCCACGGTCGTAACCGCCAACTGCTGCACTACGCCGTCAATCGGGCTGTGCAAGGTCTGCAAGTCGCGGCGCTGGGTTGCCTTGACCAGTTCCTGGCGTGCCGCATCGTGTTTGCGCATGGCCTCTACCAATTCGGCGCTGGCCCGGGCGCGGAATTCCGCCTGTGCCTGCTTGCGCTGCTGGACGGCCGCATTGAGGCTGGCCGCCGACTCATTGAGCCGGTTGCCTTGCACGGAAAGCTCTTTCTCCATATTGAGCAGTTCCAACCGGGTTTCAATCAACCCGGTCTGCGAGACGTGGCCGGTGGTCGCCAGCTCCACGCGCATCGCATGTTTTTGCCGGACCAGTGGCAGGCTGGCACGCAGCTGGGCAATGCTGGCGGCGATCGCGTCCCGGTCTGCCGAGCGCCGCGCAATGTCGGCATCCAGGGCCGCGATGCGGGAATCTTGCTCGCTGCGCCGGCTGGCCAGTACAGCCTGCTGGTTGGCGACCATGGCCGCGGGCAAATCCGGCGCCTGCGCCCACTCGTCTTTACCCGACAGCAAGGCCTGGAGCCGCAGCACATCGGCCTGCGTTTCCTGGGCTTCGCGTTGCAGGCGGTCTCGGTCGGCCAGGGTGGCGGTGGCGTCCAGTTCCACCAGCACTTCGCCGGCCGTGACCGCCTGGCCGTCGCGCACCGTGATGGCTTTGACCACCCCAGCCTCCAGCGGCTGTATTACCTTGCTTTTGCCCGAGGCGCTGACACGGCCCTGGGCAGTGACCACAATGTCCACGGATGCGAAGGTGGCATAGGCGAGAGTGACTGCGACCATGATGCAAACAACCACCGTGACCATGCGCGCGATACGGGCCGGCGGCCTCTGGCGCAATGCGATGGCTGCGCTGCTGAAAGCCTCATGCTCCGCGACGGGCTTGCTTTTTTGGTCCTTCATGCTTTCTCTTCCAGCACCTGGTGCGCCTGGTAGAGCGAGGCATAACGGCCCTGGATCTTCATAAGTTCAAGGTGGTTGCCGGTTTCAATCAGGCGGCCATGGTCTAGCACCAGAATGCGGTCGGCCATGCGCAAGGTCGACAGACGGTGCGCCACGATAAAAACCGTGCGGCCTTCGCAGATAAGGCCCATGTTGTCGTGAATCACGCGCTCACTGTCGTAATCGAGCGCGGCCGTGGCCTCGTCCAGTAACAGGATCTGTGGATTGGTCACCAGCGCCCGGGCAATCGCGATGCGCGCACGCTGCCCGCCCGAAAGCTTGCTGCCGCGCTCGCCTATCATCGTGTCGTAGCCGTCGGGAAGCTGCATGATGAAGTCGTGTGCGCCGGCCAGTCTGGCGCTGTCCATCACCGTTTCTATGCGGGTGGCCGGATTGCCCAGCGCGATGTTGTCGCGTACCGAGCGGTTGAACAAGGCCGTGTCTTGCCCCACCACACCGATCTGCCGGCGCAGCCAGGAGGTATCGGCCATGCTCAAGTCCATGCCGTCAAGCAGGATGCGGCCTTTGACGGGGTTGTAGAGGCGCTGCATCAGCCGCATCAAGGTGGTCTTGCCCGCACCGGAAATCCCCGTAATGCCTATGACCTCGCCGGGCAGGATGTCGAGGTTCAAGTCGTTGATCACCTCGGGTGCATTCGGGGCATACTGAAAACCGACATGCTCAAAGGTCACACGCCCCTCCAGGGCAGGCGGTGTGCTGCGTCCGGCCCGGAATGCCGGCTCCGGCGTAGCGTCCATGATGTCGGCCAGGCGCTTGATGCTCACCTTCATTTGCGTGACTTCCTGCCAGAGGGATGCCAGCTTCAGGATGGGCGCATTGACCCGACCGGCCAGCATGTTAAAGGCGATCAAACCGCCCACGGTCAATTCCCCGTCAATCACCAGCTTGGCACCCAGCCACAGCAGCAGCACGGTCAGCAGCTTGCTGATCCCGTTAATCACCAAATTGGTGGCATTGGCCAGATGACCCGATTCAAACGAAGCCGTCACGTAATCACACAAGCGCCGCTCCCAATCGCGCTGCCAGGCACCCTCCACCGCATGGCTTTTGAGGGTTTCCATGGAGGTCACGGTTTCCACCAGAAAGGTCTGGCTCTCGGCGCCCAGCGCAAACTTGTCTTCGAGCTTCTTGCGCATCAAGGGCGTGATGACCCACGATGCGGCGAAGAGCAGCGGCAAGGCCGCAATCACGATCAAGGTCAGCGTCACGCTGTAATAAAGCATCACGCCCAGGAACACCGCCGCAAACGCCAGGTCCAGCCAGCTCGTCAGGGCAGACCCGGTCATGAAGCTGCGCGCATTCTCCAGTTCACGCATGCGGGCTACTGTCTCGCCGCTACGCCGCGACTCGAAGTAAGGTAGCGGCAAATGCAGCAGGTGCCGGAACAGTTTGGCGCCCAGTTCCACGTCGACCCGGTTGGTGGTGTGGCTCAGCAGGTAATGCCGCATGCCGCTGAGCATCAGCTCAAAGACCGTGAGTGCCACCAGGCCTAGCGCCAGCACCTCCAGCGTGCTCATCGAACGATGCGTCAGCACCTTGTCTATCACCACCTGAAAGATCAGCGGCGTGAGCAGCGCCAGGATTTGAACAACCAGGGAAGCGACCAGCACCTGGCCTAGCATCTGCTTGTACTGGCCAAGAGATTTCCAGAACCAGCCCATCCCAAAACCTGGGGCCGCTCTCTCATTCTCCCGCGCCGCCCCTGGCTGGTGGCGTGCCGTGATCCATTCGAGCTTTTTCAAGGGCGCCATGCGCTCGGAAAACTGGGACCAGAACAGCGGCCGGCCCTGGGCTTCATCGCCGGCTTGGACCACCACACCATCTTCACTCGCATGGCCTATCAGCAGCCATTCGCCCTCGGGGCCGCACGCCAGTGCGGGCCAGGAGCCTTGCAGCACCTTGTCCAGTGGCGTGCGATGGTGCTCAACCTCCAGCCCCAGGCCTTGCAGCGCCTGAACCAGCGCCGCGCTGTCAGGGCCTTCCGCCGGCCAGGCATAGTGCTCGGCCAAGCGCCCCACATCGGCATGGGTTCCGATCAGGTGCAAAAAGGTTTCCACCAGCGCGTGTACCGGCGATGTGGCGTTTTGAACGGGGGTATTGGTGTTCATAAAGGTCAACGCTGATAGAAATTGGGGTGAATGGTCGTAGCGACTTCTGCCAAGGCGGGCGTCGCGACGCGTTAAAAGTGATAAAGAAATGCTAAGAGGCGTGCCACTGGCTGAATGCAGACTGGGCGGATTGCTCCCATTCCACCTGCGTGACAGTCATAGCCTCATGGACGTTTTGCGGGCCGTGTATCTCGGTGCCGCCCGCTCCCAGCGGCCCGCCTTCCCGCATGCGCTCCCACTCGGCTGTAGCCGTGGCGATCAGGTGCACCATCTGCAAAGCCATGGCCTGTGGGGTCAGGGGTACCGATGGCGCGACCTGCTCCGCCGCAGATGGTGCACTGGATTCGGCAACGACAGCCAGTACCACATCGCCTACCGCGCTCGTGTGCCCATCGGCCCAGCGCATGTTCGACTGGCCTACCTCGGTAACGCCTTGCGCCGGCTGCCTGATCTGCTGATCGCTTTGCAGCTCGATCTGGGTGATGCCGACTTCGTCCAGGCTGCGGAATTCGCCGGCTTCGCTGATGCCGTTGCTGTTTTTGTCGTTCCAGGCGCCGAATTCGATCCATTTTTCGTCCCCGCGGTCCAGCATGTGGTTGTTGTTGCTGTCGAATGCCGCCAGGCCTTCGAGGTCGGTTTGGGCGCCGGGGAGGTAGCTGGTGAAGGAAATTTCATCAGCGCGGGATATCAGCTTTTCGCCGCCTATGTCGCGCGCCAGCAGCGCATCGCCGGGCGCGACCCAGGCCAGATGTTCATGCCCGCCCTTCTGGTCGACATCGAAGCTGGCCCTGGATACATCCAGACCCAGGTATTGCAGACCGCCGCCATCCAGATCCAGGGCCACTGGTGCGAGGGAACCCACCTGTGCGGTGCTGACAGTGACGTAGGTCGTGGCACCACCGCCGTCGGTCACGGCCACGGTGAAAGGATCGGCACCGCTGTAAGGATCGCCGCGCTGGCTGTAATACTGCCAGGCGCCCGTCTGTCCTACGGCATACCAGTGCGCGACGGTGTAGCTAGAGTCCCTGGCCGTGCTGTGAGCGGTGTACTGGTTGGCCCAAGCATGTCCACGCTGAGGGCTACCCGCGATTGCAAAACTAATGGCACCCGAATTACCGTCAGGGTCATAGGCGACGATGTAGCCGTTCTGGCGGTATGGGTCGTCTGTCGGGCGGGTACCGTCGCCTGGGTACATCCACTTCGTTTCGATATTGTTGGGATCCTGGAACGTCGCATCCTGAATCTCAACAAACACAGGCCGCATATGACCATTGCGGTAGTAGGTGGGTGTGACCAGCGCATAGTCGTAGATCGGGACCGATAAACCTTCGCTGTCACCGATAGTGCGGTTATAGGTTCGGCTGTACAGCAATCCGATGTTTGCCAACGAAAGCGCTTGTGCCTCGTCATAGATCGCAATATCCTCCGGGGCGACCGCGCCGGGCAAATAGCCATAAACCGGCTGGCCAAAGATGATCTCGTCGATGACGGGCGCATCGTTGACGGATTGCACATTGAGCCGGGCCGTGGCCCAGGTCTGGCCGCCGTCACCGTCACTGACCTGGTAGCTGAAACTCGCCGTCCCGTAAAAGTCCGCTGAAGGCACAAAGCGCACCGAGCCGTCCGCCTGCAGGCTCACTGTGCCATTCGAGGCGCTGCCTACGGCGGTCACGCGCAGATCAGAAGCCGCGTTGTCGGCATCGCCGTCGTTGACCAGCAATTGGGCCTGGGTGATGCTGAAAGGGATGTCCTCGTAACCCATGAAACTGTCATCGGTGGCCGTGGGATTGACGTTCACACGCGAGAAGTCAATTTGCGCCGTGGCGGTGCTGCTGGCGCCCTGCGGGTCTTGCACCACATAGTCAAAGCTGCCGCGCCCCGCATAACCAACCTCGGGTGTAAAGCGCACGCTGCCGTCGGCATTCAGCACTGCCGTGCCATGCTGCGCATTGTTGATCGCACTGATGCGCAAGCTGGCCGCTGGGGATTCAACGTCCGTATCGTTGGCCAGCAGAGCGGCTTGTGTGAGGGTGTAGCTCACATTGCGCTTGCCCCAGACCAGTTCGCTGTTGACGACAGGGGCGTCGTTGACCGCGTTGAAGCTCAAATTGACCGTGGCCTGGCTGGTACCGCCCGCGCCGTCACTCACGGTGTACGTAAAACTCGCCGGGCCGCTGTAGTTGAGGTCTGGCGTAAAGACGACTTCGCCGGCTGCGATCTGCACGCTGCCGTGGCTGGCATTACCCACCGCCGTGATCAGGAGACTGGCCTGGGCGTTGTCCACGTCGCTGTCATTCGCCAGCAGCGCGCCAGAGCTAAAGCGCGCCTGGGTGTCCTCGTTGAGCGTGGCGGTTTCACCAGTCAGCCGCGGCGCATCGTTGACGGGGGTTATGGCCAGGCTCGCAAGACCGACCGTAAAACCGCCGGCGCCATCCGAAACCGTGTAGGTGAACTGCGCCGGGCCAAAATAATCAACATCGGGCGCAAAACGGATAGTCCCGTTCGGGTTGAGCGAAACCACGCCGTGCGTGGCGTTCTCTACCGAGACAATGCGTAAATCGCCTTGGGAGTTGTCCTCATCGGAATCGTTGGCAAGAAACTGGGCTTGCGTAAAGGTCTGGAGCTGGTCTTCGTTAAAGCTCACGGTCTCGCCCAGCACAGTGGGTGAGTCGTTGATGGCTGCCAGGTTCAGCGCCACCTGGCCCTGCACCTGCCCGCCTCGGCCATCGCTCACCGTGTAGCTGAATCCGGCCGCCCCAAAAAAATTGGGCTCGGGCGTGAATTGCAGGGCGCCGTTGGCCAGCAGCGCGATGCTGCCGTGCTGGGCATTGCCCACGGCCGTGATGGACAGCACCTGGGCCGGCTCGGCATGGGTGGCTACTGTGTCCACGTCAGTGTCATTCGCCAGCAGCAAGGCCGGGTTGATGGTCAGGACAATGTCCTCGCTGCTGCCCAGAGTCTCGCCCGTCACCACGGGTAGGTCATTGACCGCGAGAATGGTGAGATTGACTGTGGCAGCGGTCTCATAACCCTCGCCTGCCGCGATCTGCGCCGGGGTCCGATCCCCTATCCAGTAGCTGAACTTTGCCGGGCCGTTGTAATTCGCTTCTGGCTCAAAACGCACTGTGCCATCGGCTTGTAAAAACACCTGGCCATGTTCGGCCAGGCCCACACGCGTGATGCGCGGTACATCGCCGTCCAAGCTGGTATCAACATCGGAATCATTGGCCAGCAAGCTCGCGGCGGTGTACAGCAATGCGGTGTCTTCGCTGCCGATGGCCGTTTCGCCCTGTGTGACAGGGGCGTCATTGACCGCCGCCAGCACGATCCGCGCCGTCGCCATGCTGCTGGCGCCACCGGGGTCTGTGACGGTGTAGCGAAAAGAGGCGATGCCATGGTAGTTGGCCTCAGGGGTGAAGACCACGCGGCTGCTGCCATCGGGCTGGAGCTGCAGGGCTACGCTGCCATGAACCGCATCACTAACAGAGCTGACGCGTAAACCAGCGTGCAGGTTGTCCACGTCGCTGTCGTTGGCCAGCAGGTGCGTTGTGCTGATGCTCAAAGCCTGGTCTTCCAGCGCGTTGGTTGTTTCGTCCTGCAGGCGCGGTGCATCGTTGACGGCTGCCAGCGAGACCCAGACGGTGGCTGGTGTCACGCCGCCGGCCCCGTCAATGACGTTGTAGGTGAAACTGGCAGGTCCATCGATACCGGCGTTGTAGTCGGCATCAGGGGTGAACCGAATACGGCCGTCCGGCATCAGAACCGCCTCGCCATGCCGCGCCGCCGTAATGGCGCCGATGGACAGCCGCTGGCCGTCGGTCGTGGTGTCCGGGTCACTGGTACTGGCCAGCAGATCGGTGCTCGCGAAATACAAGACGGTGTCTTCCATGCCGGACACATTGCCGTCCTGTGTGACCGGCGCGTCGTTGACGGCAGCCAGCACAATCTGCGCGGTCGCTGCGCTGCTGGCGCCGCTGGGATCTGTGACGGTGTAACGGAAGGACGCGCAGCCGTGGTAGTTTGCCTCGGGGGTGAAGATGACGCGGCTGCTGCCGTCGGCTTGCGTTTGAAGCACCGCACTGCCGTGCGTGGCGTCGCTGACCGTGCTGATGCGCAGGTCTGCGTGCAGATTGTCGACGTCGCTGTCGTTTGCCAGCAGGTCGACCGTGGCAATGCTTAACACCTGGTCTTCCAGCGCATTGGCCGATTCATCCTGCAAACGCGGTGCGTCATTGACAGCTGCCAGGGACAGCCACACAGTCGCAGGGGTCACGCCGCCCGCTCCGTCACTCACGTTGTAGGTAAAGCTCGCCAGCCCGTCTATGCTTTGGTTGTAGTCGGAATCAGGCGTGAAACGAACACGACCATCAGGCATCAGGGTTGCCACACCATGGTTCGCCGCGACGACGGCGCTGACAGACAGCTGTTGGCCATCGGTGTTTGCGTCCACATCGCTGGCGTTGGCCAGCAAATCGGCGCGCGTCAAATAGACAGCCGTGTCTTCCATGCCGAACATCTGGCTGTCTTGCGTGACGGGGGCGTCATTGACGGACGCCACGACAACTTGTGTGGTCGCACTGCTGCTGGCCCCGCTGGGGTCGGTGACGGTATAGCGGAAGGTCGCAATGCCGTGAAAATTGGCCTCGGGGGTAAAGACGACCTGGTTGCTGCCATCGGGCTGAACTTGAAGCATCACACTGCCGTGCGTGGCGTCGCTGACTGCGGTGGTGCGCAGGTCCGCGTTTGAGTCGTCCACATCGCGATCGTTTGCCAGCAGGTCGGCCGTGGCAATGCTCAAAATCTGGTCTTCCACTGCGTTCACTGTTTCGCCCTGCAGACGGGGTGCATCATTGACAGCCGCCAGAGACACCCATACGGTGGCCGGTGTCACTCCACCCGCGCCATCGCTGACGCTATAGGTAAAACTTGCCAGCCCGTCTATGCTTTGGTTGTAGTCGGAATCTGGCGTGAAGCGGATGCGGCCATCTGGCATCAATACCGCCACGCCATGCTGCGCTGTGACGATGGAGCTGATAGACAGCTGCTGCCCATCGGTCGCCGTGTCCGCATCGCTGGCGCCGGCCAGCAAGTCGCTGGTCGCGAAGTAGAGCGCCGTATCCTCCGTTCCGGAAACCTGGCTGTCCTGTGTAAGGGGTGCATCGTTGACGGACCCCACCACAATTCGCGCGGTCGCCGTGCTGCTGGCGCCGCCGAGATCTGTGACGGTGTAGCTGAAGGATGCGATGCCGTGATAGTCAGCCTCAGGCGTGAAGACAATGCGGCTGTTGCCGTCGGGCTGGACCTGCAGGGCCGCGCTGCCATGAACCGCCTCGCTGACCGCGCTGATGCGCAGGTCGGTATGCAGGTTGTCCACGTCGAAGTCGTTGGCCAGCAGGTCGGCAGAGGCTATGTTGAGGGCCTTGTCTTCCTGGGTGCTGGTGGACTCGCTCTGCAGGCGCGGCGCATCGTTGGCAGCGGCCAGTGACACCCATACGGTGGCCGGCGTCACGCCGCCTGCGCCATCGCTGACGCTGTAGGTAAAACTGGCTGGCCCGTCGAGGTCCTGGTTGTAGTCCGCGTCGGGGGTGAAGCGGACGCGGCCATCCGGCATCAGGGTTGCCACGCCATGCTGCGCCGCCACAATGGCGCTGACGGACAGTTGCTGGCCATCGGTCGTGCTATCCGCATCGCTGGCGTTGGCCAGCAAATCAGCGGGCGTGAAATAGAGTACCGTGTCCTCCGTGCTGGATACGTTGCCGTCCTGCGTGACCGGCGCATCGCCGACCGCCGCGATGTCCAGGTTGACGCGTGCATGGCTCCACTGGCCGCCCGGGTCAGTCACGGTGTAGTCAAACGAGGCCTGGCCGTGGTAATCGGCTTCGGGAGTGAACACGATACGGCTGCTGCCGTCGGGCTGGGCCTGTATGGCCACGCTGCCATGGGCCGCATTGCTGACGGCACTGATGCGCAGGTCGGCATGCGGGTTGTCGACATCGCTGTCGTTCGCGAGCAGGTCGGTAGCGGCAATGCTCACTACCTCGTCTTCCAGCATGCGGATCAATTCATCCTGCACATCTGGCGCATCGTTGCTGGCTGCCAGCGATACCCACACAGTGGCTGGTGTGACGCCGCCGGCACCGTCGTTGACGTTGTAGGTAAAGCTGGCGGGGCCATCAATACCCGCGTTGTAGTCGGCATCGGGCGTGAAACGGATGCGACCGTCGGGCATCAACACCGCCACGCCATGCTGCGCTGTGACGATGCTACTGATGGAAAGCTGCTGCCCGTCGGTCACCTTATCCACGTCGCTGGCGCTTGCCAGCAGATCGCCGGGCGCGAAATACAAAACTGTGTCCTCTGTGCTGAATGCATTTTCGTCCTGCGTGACCGGCGCGTCATTGACAGCGGCTATGACCAGGCTGACACGTGCGTTGTTGGACAGGCCGTACTGGTCGGTCACCGTGTAGTCAAACGAGGCGGGGCCGTGATAATTTTCTTCGGGCAGGAACACCACCTCCAAAACACCCTGGGCATTGGTCTGCAAGGACACGCTGCCGTGCACCGGCGCAAACACCGAACTGATGCGCAGGCTGGGCTCATCAGGGCGGGCGGGCTCATTGACGGTGCTGTCGTTGGACAGCAACTGGGTTTCAAGAAAGCGCAGGCCGGTGTCTTCGAGGCTGTTGACCTGCTCGCCATGCACTTCGGGGTAATCGAGTGGGGTGCTGGTGGACAGGGTAGACGGGGCAAGCGGGGCCGTAATGTTGGCCGCCGGGCCTACGTTGTCATCTATATCGGCAACTGGAGCCGAGGCCGCCGCCAACGCGTCACCGTTTGCGGCGATGACGGGCGGGGCGATTGTGGGGGAAGTCCATTCCAGCGGTGCCAGTCGCTCAGGCGCTGCAGCAGTCGCACCACCTCCGGCCTGCCGGGGTGCAGCGCCCCATGTGACGGACGTAGCCGCTTGCGATGGCTCCTGTGCCGGGCTGATTGGGACGGCTGCGCTGACCCTTGAAGTCTCCCAGGTTTGCAAGTCAATGAGTGCTGGTTCGGCTTGGGTTGCCGGCACAAACACAGCAGCGGCGTTGGTATCCTGCACCTGGGATGCTGCCGCCGTCGCCACCATGGGCCACTGCACGGCCGCCGCGCCTGCCGCAAGTGCAGCCAGCGGCGCCAAACTGCCCGCGTCCGCGCTGCGCACCATGTCTTCCGTGGCTTCGCGCATCTGCGCGCCCACACCGGCCGCCCCTGCGGGCACAAACACAATGCCGTTGTTGCGCACCTGGGCCGTGCCGGCTGTCTGGGCAGTCCCTTGCCCAGACAGCGTATTGCCTGATAAGCCAATGCGCAGGCGCCCGTCGCCGGCGGCCAGACTGGCACTGGTTTGTGCGCTCTGGGTAGCGATGGTGTTGGCAGACGTCGTCGCCAGCCGGCCGTCGCCGGCATCCACGACCGCATCCCCGCCATCCGTATCTGCAGCGCCGCCATGGATGTGGCCGGTTTGGCCGTCGAACCCCCGCATGTTGAGCGCATGCAGGGTCGCCGCGGCCGGTCCGCTGGCCTGTTCATCGAGTTGCAGTATGCCGCCCTCGACAGCCTCATATTGAACACCCAGCACATCGCCGGCCAACATCTGCACGGTCAGCGCCTGGCGGCCACTGTCGGCATGCACGATGGCGGGTGGAAGACTGCCAAAGTCAATCGCCACAATGCCGGCTTGCGCCAAAGTCTGGGTTTCACTGACGCTTTCTGCGTCGGCGTTCACGTCCATCCACAGTCGCAGCGCGGCAAACGCCGGGTCGCGGTCCGTGAGCATCTGGTCGCCGTCGGCATCAAGCCAGCCCAAGCTGTGCCGGGAATCCGGGCCGTCCAGGCTTAGCAGCTCGTTAACGCTGATCTGCTTGTTGCCATCGACATCAATCGCAAGCACTTGCTGGTTGGTCGCCAGCCATTGGGTCCGCTCAAGGTAGCCGTCAGCGTCAACGTCGATCAGGGCGTTTTGCAGCGCGGGCTCCACGGGCAAGGCCAGGGTAATGGCCTGCAGTGTCTGGTGAGTGCCGTCAGCGGCCTCCTGCGGCATGCCGGCTTCCGCGCTGGGCAGATGAATTCCCAGGCCCTGCTGGTAATGCGCCAGGGTGGTCGCCACGGCCCAAGCCGGGGCAATGGCCCTGGCCGCATGCTGCATGAAGTCGCCGGCCAGGGTCTCGCCGGTGCCGTCGCTGCGGTTGCCCGCGCCGTCGTAATAGCGGGTCTTGCTTTGACCGTCCTCATCGGTCCACTTGAGATAGACAAAGCCGTTGGTGCCGTTGCCGATGTTATAGCCGTCCGGGTTGTGCACAAAACCAATAGCGGGCAACAGGTCAGGCACCAGGGCGTAGCTGTTGCCGGCCGCATCGTGAACATTGGCCAGTTGGGCTTGCAGGCCATTGACCATGCTGGTCATCCATCCGGTGGCCGTCGGCCCGCCGCCTTCAATGTCCTGGTCGGTGATGACCTCCGTGTTGCCTGCGGTATCCCACTGGGCGTGGGCCAGGCCTTCACGGGTCGGGATGTCCGGCGGGTCGTCGCCAAATACGTCGCCAAAGACACTGATTGCGACAGAAAGAAACTGGCCGTAAATGGGGATGAAGTTGGCCGCCGCCGCCGCGATGGACATCGGGTTGCCGGATTCGATGGCCAGAACCAGGCCAATACCGGGCACAACGTCGGCAGCGTCTATACCCAATGCGCTGCCAATCGCCTTGCTAGCCATATCTTCGGTAACGGCGTTGATCAGGCTGACACTGCTGACCAGCATGCTGCCCACGTCACCTTTGTTCAAGGCATTGAGCAGGCCCAACGCTGAAGCGGCGGTGCCCAGGTCGCCGGGCAAGGCATTCTCGGTAATTTTGTCGATAACGTTGTAAATACTGGCGAGGGCAGCAGTGCGCTGCAGGTCGCTCATGTCGCCCCAGTGCTGCAGGCCGATGATGCTGTTCATCAGGCCGACGGCGGAGGCGGCTTGGCTGGCCTGAGCCTTGGCTTCCGTCAGTTGCTGAGCTTGGGCTTGTTGGTCCGAGCCGCCACCGGCATCGGTAGCCGTCGTATCCCCGCTATGGCTACCCGCGTCGGCGTAGTTGGTGCCGTACTTTGCCGCCGCGGCCTGGGCTAGGCCCGCTTCGAAGGCTTTGAGTTCGTCAGGGCTCAAAGTGCGCAAGCTTGTGACGGCCTTATCGCCCTGGTTCTGCTGCTCTATTTCCAAACGGCGGAAAACACTTTGTGCGTCGTCCTGCGCGTCACCGCTTGAGTCTTGCTCTAGGCGCGCCTTCAACAATCGCTGCGTTTCCCGATCGTAACTTTGCTGGATACGCTCATCGGCGTGCAGACCGTTAGGGTCCAGCCATTGAACTACTCCATCAGGATCAACGTTTCGGACATAGGTTACGCCATCTACTATGTAGCGATGCCCCACAAGATTCCCGGCCGAATCTAACTGCCGCTGAAACGTCAGGGTATTACTAACCCATTTGCTGGATGTGGAAACGACTTCCCCTCTGGCGGCGGCCGGAATTCTCTCCTCTACCGTGGTCACCTCGCCTTCGGTGTGACGCACACTGTAGTAGCTAAGTTGACCATTCGATTCGAAAACCGAGGTGACCAAGTCGCCCTTTTTATACGAACCGTCAGGGTTGTCCGTCTTTGCGGAGAAACTAAGTGTGAAAGCTCCTGTGGCTTTGCCGTCTTCTTTGTGATATGCAATGTCGTTACGCGGGGTGACGGTTGAATCTGCTACTGGCGACGTCTGAGCTGCATTTTTTGATTCAGCAACAGCTGTGGAGAGATTTGGAGCCCAAACTCTTCCAACCGAGGCAACGACAGTACCTACTGCAGATTGGACAGCATCCACCCAGCGACCAAAAGTGTCACCCAAAGAAGGTCCCTGACTGACTATTGAACTATCGCTCTGCGCTCCGTTCTCCATGGTGCGTAGCGCATTTCGTCGTCCTTCCTGATCACCTCCCGCATAGAAGAACGCCTCGCTATCTTTGATGATGACAGATTGTTTGCCTTTCGGCGCCATCACCTCAACATAGTCATCTTCCGGTATCAACACGATTTGTGACTTGCCTACCGTGCCAACGCTAGTATGGCCATTGACCTCTTCAAGTTGGGAAAGCGCAGCTTTCAGGTCCGTGCGGAAATTTCCGTCACTGTTGATCTTGCGCATAAACCACAAGTCCCCGTCTGATCCAATACTTGCAGGCGTAAAATTTGGATCGGCAATCTTGCGCTCAGCCGACTCGATGATGGGACCGAACTCCGGACTCTCGCGGAGGGCAACGTAGTCTTTGGCAATTTCAGCGGCTTTGGTGAAGTGGTAGGCGCTATTGCTAGCCTCAACTCTCTTAGTATCGGCTAGGAAATCATCGAGCTTGTAACCGTCCGCATGGTCCTTTTTAGTCAACCCCACCAATGCAGCAAAGCCAACATTTGGACTTTGGTTCGCGGCCTTGGTGAGAACAGCCGTCGCAACCAAAATATCACCCTCACTCCAACCACCGAAGGCTGAGCCATTTAGCACAGGAGTAATTTTTGCTTCGTACTCGCTAACCAGTCCTTTCTCTAGGTGGTTGTTGATCCATCCTTGGCCGACTGCCGTATTGCCGAAGGCGCTGATCGTGGCTCGATCTGCGTCTGACAACCATTTAATCGTGCCTCCCTTGGTGTTCAGATCTGCGATTACCGTGGAAGACAGCAATGGACTGCTACTTTCTCGGGCCCATTCGTTGACCGCATCAACGAAAGACTCTGAGTATGACTTTCCGGTTTTTGGATCGATACTTTTGCCTCGTTGTCCAAAATCAAACTGCATCGCCCCTACCGAGTAGCCGCTCTGTTTGATAGGTGAGCCGCCCCATCCACCATTGGCCGCGACTGTAATGCGGTAGGGTGTTGCCCCTCCCTCGGTACCCATACCCATCACCCCATAGGTAATGCCGGCGAAAACTGTCTTGCTCAGTGCATTCATAACTCCCTCTGCTGCTCAAGCGTAGACCTGCTACCAAATTGTTCTTTGACATCAACTCCACGCGCGAGACCACTGGTGTGATGTAGTTCGCTCATGGCGTGAAATAAGCCTTGAGATCCGTGATGCGGTTCTTGGTGTGCTTGAGTTCGCAAGCAATGATTTCATTCGACTGAACGCTGCCCTTAAGATTCAGGTATCCAAGGACTTCACAATCCGATTTTTTGAATTTCACCCACGCGCGCTGGCTTTCCATAAATGTCCTTCGTGCATTCTGATAATCCGCATACTCGTCATTCGACCTCTCAAGTCGCTTAAGTGCACGTTGATAAAGGCGATTGAGTTCGTCATCGGCTCTCTTTAATTCGCTGGCTGCGCAGTAAAGCTGCTCTCGAGTGCCAGTGGAATTGCGGCAATCCACAACAAGCCCATCAGTACAAAGAAATGACTGAGGTAGCCGGCTTTTTTCCGTGCAGCTATCACCAACTTCTATAGCTTCCTGTCCGCTGGCGGGATTCATAGAAATCAGAAATGCACTGAGAAGAATGAAAGGCGTCCGTTTTGAAAAGATCGCCAAAAGAACGAATCTTGTTTCGATGGTCATTGCTTTTCCTGTTTTTTGCGAGTCTGAATTGCTTAGCTAGGAGAGTGAATCCCAAGCTCGTCGAGCTCCTGAATGCGATCTACCGCTTCGTCCAATCCACAGGTGTAGTCGGCCAAGACTTCGCTAGAGTTTTTGTTCTTATCTGGTTTTCGTCTAACTACTACCGAGCCATAAAATTCGGCCGCCCCAGAGTTTTTGAAAACTTCGAGCGAATAGAGATACTCGTCTACTTGAAAGAAAACGATGCGCGAAGGTCCATAGAACCATTTTTTTTCGGGATGCCCAAAAGGTTCACCGGGGTAATACGAAAAATGAGCGCTGGGATGCTCCGCGGGCTGGGGATAACTCAACTCTGGCGTCCTTCCAATTGGGCCAAATCGATACTGCAAGGTGCCCGTGTCTTTTGACAGATCAGGTGACGCACAAAGTGAGACTGTTTTTCCGTTTTGAAAAGAGCAGGAAAAAATCACGCTCTCGTTAGCTCTGCAGTGAGTGGGGAGGCTCGCGCTGTCGGTCGCGTTGGTGCGGAAACACACCACCAAGTAGATCAAGATCAAAAAATCAGGTCTGAATTTCATGCTGAGATTGCGGCCTTGATGTGAGCCACCGAATTTCTGCTCTGCGTGATCGCAGAGCGCGTACCTTGGATAACTCGTACGCGACTCTTACAAGGAGTAGAGGATTCGTTGAGGTTGCTTGAGGGTATTTTCATGGTGTCTCCTAGACTTTTTTTCGGTGATAGGCCGAAAATTCCCATGAGTGCGGCCGAACTCCCAGCTCTTCGAGCATCCACATATTGTTGATTGAGTTGTCAAATCGGCACTCCATATTGGCCACTCGGTGATGACCGCGAAAGACGATGAGTGATGCCCCATCCTCGGCCATCGCAGAATTTGTTTGAACCAAAAGTTCATAGGCAAATTGACCCGTGGAAAAACCTAAGTCGTACTCGGCCCATTGCCCACCATGAGAAGAATCGAACCAGAAGGACCTATTCGGGTGGGCAGCTGGCCGTGGATAACTCAACTCATAGGTTTTTCCAATGCGGCCAAATCGATATTGCAGAGTCCCAGTTTCTTTTGACAAGATTCGTGATGCGCAGAATGAGATCGTCTTTGCATCTTGGACAAGGCACGAGAAAATTACTTGCTCATCAGACCTGCAGTGCGTGGCAACCTTTGCTACATCGGCCACCTGTCCTTTAGCCGAACAGATAAAGATCAAACTCGCGCCTAGAACGACTGCAAAATCACGAATAGAAGTTTTGCATCCCACGTTAGAGCCCTTCATACGCCGACGCGGCAATCTCGGTGAGGTGATAGCCCCCACCTTCACTCTCATTCAAACGAAGCAGCACATACCTTGACCCCTTGTAGTACTGCGCCTTGATAAGAAACTCCGGTATCCCATCACCGTCAATGTCGGTGGTCCATACCTTGGCGGGTCCATACTCTGAATAGCTCATGGGCTCGTTCAAGGGAATGAATGAGGTGGTCCCATCTTCATTCGCCATCACGAGAGACCCGTGATCAAGTTGCTCGCACCCCGTTGCGACCAGCCAGTGCACGCTTTGCTGCCCGCTGGGCAATATCTTGACTTTCATCGGCAACACGAGGGTTGTCGGCATAAAGCCATCCGAGGACCCGCATTGCTTGGCGTCGGTGCTGCTGAACTGATGTAACCAGGCAAGCAACCACGGGAATTTACGCAGTGATTCGAGGCGGTTCTTAGCGGTCACTGCGATTACGCCTTCGTGTGCCTGAAGGTACAGATCAAGAGGGGCTGCAAACCCCATCAATCCAATGACAGGCTCAGATTCGTCTGGACGGAGCTCTTGAGGAATCTTTCCGTCCTCCTTCTGTCCCAGAAACAAGCAAGCCCGAGCAGGGGGAGCGTCTTCATGGCGAAGCCACTGGTAAGCAGTGTCAAATACGCGGTCTTCAGGCTGCATGTCACTGCTAATAACCCACCAGTTCTTTTCGGTTAAGTCGCTTGAGAGTTCAATGTCACGTGCTTCGAAAATCCACCCAGCATCGAACTGTTGCTCTGAACCGCTGTCGATATGCCTCCTGAACCCCGGTTGCCGGCAGAGATCAGAGGCGTCCATGTATATACGGTCGTCGTACTTGAACCCGATGAATATCTTCTCCTCGGGAAAATCGTCCAATCGCAGGTGCCATGCAGGCCCTTTTTCCTCAACCCATTGAGATCCTTGGACGTTGGAAAGAGAGAGGGCTCTTTTCTCCAGGAGATGCTGGAGCCCCGCAACACAGGTCAGCCCGCTGATGACCAGTACCAACATAGCGACAGCCATATTGATACCCGTTGATTTGTCCTTTAACTCTGGTCGCGCCGACATGGTCCACTCCTGTGTCATACCTCGTTAAAGATGACTGGAGTGCCGCAGCCATGTGAGCTGCTGCTTGCTGCTGCAAGTTCATGCCGACCTCCCCGTCATTTTTTCAACATGGACCATACCGAGGGAAATCAACCGTTTCTCGACAGATTGTCCGCAGACGGATATTGATTGTTTGATTTTGGAAGTACGCGGAAGACTTCCGCCTTCCAGATAAACTCCCTCGCACAAGAGGAGGACAGTGTTCATGAGCAAAAAAGCAGCGCATCAACGCGCAACCAGCTTCTCAGCCGCCTGCGTTTTGGCAGTCGCGCTTCAGATGGCCCACCCATTTGTGTTCGCGCAATCAGGCGCAGCACCCAACACCCAGCTCGCTTCGCGCCTGGACCAGGTCAGCAAGATGCTGGCGGGCGCCGCGTCGCGTGATGCCAATGCGGTGTGGGATGCCAAGACCGAGATTGAAGAGCTGCCTTACCCCGCGCGCGGCGACCGCAAGTTGGCGCGGCGGCTCAACACCACGGCGCTGGAAAAATTCAAGGCTGACCAGGTGGCCGAGGCCATGGCTGATTTTGAAAAGGCGCGGCGGGCCGATCCTTCCGACCAGGAGATCGCCAACAACTACGGTTATGTGCTGTACCGCGCGGGCAAGCTGGCCGAGGCGGAGGCGCAGCTGCGCTACACCCTCGCGCTGGCGCCGGCACGGGCGGCTGCCTGGGCCAATTTGGCCGAAGTGCTGGGCGCGCAGGGGCAGGCGCCGCGTGCGGCCGATGCCTTTGTGGTGTCGCACCGCTTTTCACGCAACCCCGATACAACCCGCCAGTACATTGAAAAATTTGCCGCCTCCACGACGGACCCGGCGGGCCTGAAGCAGGGCGCGGTGCAGGCGCTGTCACGCTTGTTTCCCACCGCGGGCGCGACCGGCACTGCCGCAGCCGCGCAGCCGCTGGCCGGCACGGCGGCTGAACGCAATGCGGCCGTGCAGACTGAAATGGCAGCGGCGGCCGGTGCCGCGGCGGCAACTCCCGCTGCTGCCAGGGCGGCGCCGGTGTCGCTGGCGGACCCTTTTGCACGACTGCTGTCGCAGTTGCCCAACCCTGAAGTCGTGCCGCTGTTTGCGGCGGCGTCACAGGGCTCAGCCACCGCGCGTGAAGAGTTGCTGCGCCTGGCCCACGGCGGCAATGCGCGCGCCCAGCATGCGGTGGCGACGATCTACAACAATGGGCGGGGTGTGGAGGTAAACCACGAGCTGGCCAATACCTGGTATCGCAAGTCTGCTGAGGCGGGCTTTGTGCTGGCCCAAGCCGGCCTGGCATGGAACCAGCAGCATGGCATTGGCATGGCGGCTGACCTGCCGCTGGCGTTTGACAACTACCGGCGTGCGGCCGAGCAGGGGCATCCCTATGCGATGAACAACCTAGCCATGATGTACTACCGGGGCATGGGCACGCGGCCTGATGTGAAAGCCTCGTTTGACTGGTTCGTACGGGCGGCGGAGGTGGGCTTGGCGCGCGGTGCGTACAACGCGGCGTGGTACCTTGAGTACGGGGTCGGCCAGCCGGTCGACCTGCGCAAGGCCTTTGCCTACTATTTGTCGGCCGCCACGGCCGGCTTTGCGCAGTCGCAGTACAAGGTGGGCCATGCCTACGAATACGGCTGGGGCGGCAGCCAAGACAAGGCGGCCGCCATCGATTGGTACAAAAAAGCGGCGCTGCAAGGCCTGGAGCCGGCCAAGGATGCCTTGAAGCGGCTGGGCGTGAGCGATTTCTGACGCTTCTAACGCCCTCATAAAAAAAGCCCTGTCACCAGGGCTTTTTTTGTTCCCGCATGGAAAAGATCGTCAGGCCGCTGCAGCGGCGGGGGGCGTTACACGCCCCAGACCACCTCATGCCCAGCCTTGAGGTTGCGCTGCAGCATGTCGATAAAGGGCACGGCGCGCTGGCGCAGGCCCAGGCCGTCGCCGGGGACCACGCCGTCTTCGGCATTGGCGTCGTGGGCTTCCTCGTGCGCGATGGCTTCCTTCAGGGCGGCAATGGCGGCGGGCATCTGCTCGGGCAGGATGATGCCTTTGGGGGCCGGGTCTTTGCCGATGATTTCGAGGACCTTGCGGCCGTTGGCTTCGAGCATGATCACATCGCCGGCGTCTTTGGATTTGAATTTGTAAAGCATGGATAGCTCCTCAAGTTGTGCTGACAGACCATTATGGAAAGTTTTGAGCGGCCTGTGTGTAGGTAAGTTTCACCTTTTTAGCCGCCAGGGGTTTCCGCCGGTGGGGCGCGGGCGGCCCGCCGGGCTCAAGCAAAATAGCAGTCTATGTTCAATATCGCCACTGTCCCCAAGTCGGCCCGCCAGGCGCTCAGCCAGGACGGCCTGAGCCTGCTGAACCCGGCCGAGCTGACGGCCACGCTGGAGCTGGGCGATGCCTGGGCGCCGGCCTGGAATGCCCTGGTGCCCTCCTGGGACCGGCTGCCGCCCGACGCCCACCTGAAGGACGGCGGCCATTACCGCAAGCGCCGGCACTCGTGTTTTGTGCAGGAGATCGCCGCGGGCACGCTCACGCAGACGCCGCACCGCGCGCACTGGCAGCCGACCGACTACAACGCGCTGCACGGCGGTTTTGAGCGCTGGTTCGAGCCGGTGGAGCCGGCCGTGGCGGGCGCCGCGGCCTGGACGGACCTGATCGCCGGCCTGGGCCGGCTGTTTGCCCAGGTGCAGCCCGCCCAGCGCTGGCATATCGAGGCGCACCAGTTCCGCATCGACACGGCCGGCGGCGTGGGCCGGCCCACACCCGAGGGCGCGCACCGCGACGGCGTGGACTTTGTGGTGGTGATGATGGTGGGGCGCCACGGCGTGAAGGGCGGCGAGACCCGTGTGTTTGACGCCAACGGCCCGCACGGCGTGCGTTTTGTGATGCGGGAGCCGCTCACGGCGCTGCTGCTGGACGACGCCCGGGTCATCCACGAGACCACGCCCATCCTGCCGGCCGACGAGCATCCCGGCAGTGGGTTTCGCGACACGCTGGTGCTCACTTACCGCGCAACCGCCTTCCAGTCTCCCTGAGGGCTGGCACGCCGGGGCCAGGCGCCCCGGCAAACATCTGCTTTCCACCTCGCGGAAAACCCTGCTTGACGGATTTACTTTAAACCTAAACAATTAAGGCAAGATTAATCCAGAGAGTACGCTTTCATGCACATTCTTTGCCTGGGCGGTGGTCCCGCTGGTTTGTATTTCGCCCTGCTGATGAAGCTGCAGAACCCGGCCCACCAGGTGACGGTGGTCGAGCGCAACCGGCCTTTCGACACCTTCGGCTGGGGCGTGGTGCTGTCGGACCAGACCCTGGGCAACCTGCGCGCGGCCGACCCGGTCAGCGCACAGCTGATAGGCGATGCCTTCAACCACTGGGACGACGTGGAGGTCTTCTTCAAGGGGCGCTCGGTGCGCTCGGGCGGCCACGGCTTTTGCGGCATAGGCCGCAAGCGCCTGCTCAACATCCTGCAGGAGCGCTGCATGGCGCTGGGCGTGGCGCTGGTGTTTGAAACCGACGTGCAGGACGACCAGGCCATCGCGGCGCAGTACGGCGCCGACCTGGTGGTCGCCAGTGACGGCCTGAACAGCCGCATCCGCAACCGCTACGCGGACACCTTCAAGCCCGACGTGGAGCTGCGCGCCTGCCGTTTTGTCTGGCTGGGCACACGCAAGACCTTTGACGCCTTCACCTTCGCCTTTGAGCAGACCGAGCACGGCTGGTTTGCCGCCCATGCCTACAAGTTTGACGAAAACACCTCGACCTTTATCGTCGAGACGCCCGAGGCGGTGTGGAAGGCCCACGGCCTGGACCAGATGAGCCAGGAGGACGGCATCGCCTTCTGCGAGCGCCTGTTCGCCAAATACCTGGACGGCAACGCGCTGATGAACAACGCCACCCATGTGCGCGGCTCGGCGATCTGGATACGTTTCCCGCGCGTGGTCTGCGAGCGCTGGGTGCATGAGGCTTCCATCGAAGGAAAGAAAGTGCCTATCGTGCTGATGGGCGATGCGGCGCATACCGCGCATTTCTCCATCGGCAGCGGTACCAAGCTGGCGCTGGAAGACGCGATAGAGCTGAGCCACTGCTTCGCCCAGCACGGCGATGCCACGGCGGCGCTGCAGGCCTACGAGGCGCTGCGCTCCGTCGAGGTACTCAAGATCCAGAACGCGGCGCGCAACTCCACCGAATGGTTCGAGAACGTGGACCGCTACAGCGGCATGGAGGCCGAGCAGTTCTTTTATTCGCTGCTGACGCGCTCACAGCGCATCAGCCACGAAAACCTGCGGGTGCGCGACGCCGCCTGGCTGCAGGGCTATGAACAATGGCTGGCCAAGAGCAATGCGCCCCATGCGCCGCCGCCCATGCTGTTGCCGCTGAAAGTGCGCGAGCTTTCGTTAAAGAACCGCATCGTCGTGTCGCCCATGGCCACCTACAGCGCGGTAGACGGCATGCCGCAGGACTTCCACCTGGTGCACCTGGGCGCGCGCGCCCTGGGCGGCGCCGGCCTGGTGTTTGTGGAAATGACCTCGCCCTGCCCCGAAGGCCGCATCACCCCGGGCTGCCCGGGCTTGTGGAGCGAGGCGCAGGCCAAGGGCTTCAAGCGCATTGTGGATTTTGTGCATGCCTCGGGCGCGGGCGCCAAGATAGGCATGCAGCTGGGCCACAGCGGCCCCAAGGGCTCGACCCAGGTGGGCTGGGAAGCGCCCGACGAGCCGCTGCCTTCCGGCAACTGGCCGCTGCTGGCGGCCAGCGCCGTGGCCTACGGCCCGGGCAACCAGCTGCCCCAGGCCATGACACGCGCCGACATGGACCGCGTGAAGGCCGAGTTTGTGCAGTCCACGCGCTACGCGGCCGAGGCCGGCTTTGACTGGCTGGAGCTGCATTGCGCGCACGGCTATTTGCTGTCGAGCTTTATCACGCCGCTGACCAACCAGCGCACAGACGACTACGGCGGCAGCCTGGAAAACCGCTGCCGCTTCCCGCTTGAAGTGTTTGCCGCCATGCGCGCCGTGTGGCCGGCCCACCTGCCCATGAGCGTGCGCATCTCGGCGCACGACTGGGCGCCGGGCGGCAACACGGCCGACGACGCGGTGGCGATTGCGCGCCTGTTCAAGGCCGCGGGCGCTGACTTCATCGACGTGTCGTCGGGCCAGACCACACGCGCGGCCAAACCGGTGTACGGCCGCATGTACCAGACGCCGTTTGCCGACCGCATACGCAACGAGGTGGGCATACAGACCATTGCCGTGGGCGCGATCTCGGAAGTCGACCACGTCAACAGCATCATCGCGGCCGGCCGCGCCGACCTCTGCGCGATCGCCCGCCCGCACCTGGCCGACCCGGCCTGGACGCTGCACGAAGCGGCCAAGCTGCAAAGCCGCCATGTGAACTGGCCCAAGCCTTACCTCAGCGGGCGCGACCAGCTCTACCGCGAAATCGCCAAACAGCAGGCACTCGCGGCGCAGCCCGCGGCCGGCAAATAAAAAAACAAAAGCAAAAGCAAAAGCCAACACAGCAAGGAGACCCGCATGGACATGGAAGCACGAGGCCACAGCGAACACCCCGAGGCATTGCGCCTCTGGCTGCGCATGCTGACCTGCACCCAGCTGGTGGAAAAGCAGGTGCGCACCCAGCTGCGCGAGCAGTTCGACACCACGCTGCCGCGCTTCGACCTGATGGCGCAGCTCGAGCGCAGCCCCGAGGGCCTGAAGATGAACGAGCTGTCGCGCCGCATGATGGTGACGGGCGGCAACGTCACCGGCATCACCGACCAGCTGGTGGCCGAAGGCCTGGTCGAGCGCGTGGACGTGGAGGGCGACCGGCGCGCCTACCGCGTGCGATTGACGACCCGCGGGCGCAAGCTTTTTGACGAAATGGCGACCGAGCATGAGGCCTGGATCGTCTCGGCCTTTGAGGCGCTGTCGCCGCGCGAGGTCGAATCGCTGCACAAGCTGCTGGGCAAGGTCAAGCAGCACCACAACCAACTCGCCGACGCAAAACTGGAAACCCCATGAAACACTACATAGGCCTGGCCAACCCCATGCACGCGCATTTCGATGCGATGGCCCACTACCAGGCGGAGCATTTCGCGTATTCGTTCGAGGACGGCGTCGCGACGCTGACCCTGAACCGCCCCGAGCGCAAGAACCCGCTGACCTTTGACTCCTACGCGGAGCTGCGCGATCTGTTCCGCACGCTGAACAGCGCGACCGACGTGAAAACGGTGGTCATCACCGGCGCGGGCGGCAACTTCTGCTCGGGCGGCGACGTGCACGAGATCATAGGCCCGCTCACCAAGATGAGCATGCCCGAGCTGCTGGAGTTCACGCGCATGACGGGCGACCTGATCAAGGCCATGCGCCTGTGCCCGCAGCCCATCATCGCGGCCATCGACGGCATCTGCGCCGGCGCGGGCGCCATGATGGCGCTGGCGGCCGACATGCGCCTGGGCACAGCCCAGGCCAAGACGGCCTTTCTGTTCACGCGCGTGGGCCTGGCCGGCGCCGACATGGGCGCCTGCGCGCTGCTGCCGCGACTGATAGGCCAGGGCCGCGCCTCGGAGCTGCTGTTCACCGGCCGTGCCATGAGCGCGCAGGAAGGCCTGCAGTGGGGCTTCTTCAACGCGCTGCATGAGCCGCAGGCGCTGCTGGCGCAGGCGCAAAAACTCGCGCGCGAGCTGGCCGAAGGCCCGACCTTTGCGCACGGCATGACCAAGACCATGCTGCACCAGGAATGGGCCATGACGCTGGACCAGGCCATAGAGGCCGAGGCGCAGGCCCAGGCCATCTGCATGCAGACCAAGGACTTCACGCGCGCCTACGAGGCCTTTGCGGCCAAACAGAAACCGGTGTTCCGCGGCGACTGAGCACAGCAGCACAACAAGGATTCACGCATGAAATCGAGCACCGCCCACCTGGCTTTGCCTTTTTTTGACGAGGTTCACCGCGAGCTGGGCCGGCGCCTGGCCGACTGGGCGCCGCAGCAGCAGGTCGACGAAAGCGACGACCGCAAGGCCTGCAAGGAATGGGTGGCGCTGCTGGGCGAGCAGGGCTGGCTGCGCTACTGCGTGCCGGCCGGCAAGGACGGCGCCCTGGGCGGCGCGCTGGAGAAACTGGATTCGCGCGCACTGGTGATCTTGCGCGAGACCCTGGCCTTTCATTCGCCCCTGGCCGACTTTGCGTTTGCGATGCAAGGCCTGGGCAGCGGTGCCATCACGCTGGCCGGCACGCCGGCGCAGCAGGCGGCCTACCTGCCTCTGGTGGCCAGCGGTAAAAAAATCGCGGCCTTTGCGCTGAGCGAGCCCGACGCGGGCTCCGACGCCGGCGCCATGGCGACCTCGGCCACCGACAGCGGCGAGGCCTGGACGCTGAACGGCAGCAAGACCTGGATCAGCAACGGCGGCATCGCGGATTTTTACGTGACCTTTGCCAAGACCGACCCGCAGGCCGGCACGCGCGGCATCACGGCTTTTATCGTCGATGCAGACAGCAAGGGCCTGGACAGCAGCGAGCACATCGCCGTGATGGCGCCGCACCCGCTGGCCACGCTGAAGTTCGCGCACTGCAAGCTGCCAAAAGGCGCGCAGCTGGGCGCGCTGCACGGCGGCTTCAAGCTGGCCATGCAGACGCTGGACATCTTCCGCGCCTCGGTGGCGGCCGCCGCGCTGGGCATGGCGCGCCGCGCGCTGGCCGAGGCGGTGCGGTTTTCGAAAGAACGCAAAATGTTCGGCCAGACCCTGGCCGATTTCCAGCTCACCCAGGCCAAGCTCGGTGAAATGGCCGCCCTGGTCGACGCCGCCGCGCTGCTGACCTACCGCGCTGCCTGGATGCGTGACGAAAGCGAGCGCCTGGGCAGCGGCGCGCGCATCACCGCCGAGGCGGCCATGGCCAAGATGGCGGCCACCGAGAACGCGCAAAAGGTCATCGACATGGCGCTGCAAATGCACGGCGGCCTGGGCGTGAAGGTGGGCACCAAGGTGGAAAGCCTTTACCGCGACATACGCTCGCTGCGCATTTACGAAGGCGCGACCGAAGTGCAGCAACTCATTATTGGAAAGGCCCAATTGCAATCATGAGCACCTCCGTCTCCGACCCTATCGAAAGTGTCACCGCGGCGCCCTCCGCGCCTTCCGCGCAGCCGGACCGTTTTGTGCACGAGCGCCTGCCGGCGCCCGGGCAGTTGCCGCGCATGGAATACGCGCTGCCCGAGCTGCGCATCCCGGCGCAGGCCAACCTGGTGCAGTCCCTGTTTGACAAGGCGATTCGCGAGGGCCGCGGCGACAAGCCCATGCTGCGCTCGGACAAGATCACGCTGACATACACCGAAGCGCTGGAGCGCGTGAACCGCATCGCGCAGGTGCTGACCGAGGACTTCGGCCTCAAGCCCGGCAACCGCGTGCTGCTGCGCGGCGGCAATTCCATCGGCATGGCGCTGGCCTGGCTGGGCGTGGTGCAGGCCGGGCTGGTGGCGGTGGCGACCATGCCGCTGCTGCGCGCCAAGGAGCTCGGCGAGATCATCGAAAAAGCCCGGCCCGCGCTGGCCTTGTGCGATGCGACCCTGCTCGACGAGCTGCAGGCCGCGCAGGCGCCCAGTGCCGCGCTGCCCACCATCGTGCCTTTTAATGTGATGGATGCGCCCGGCTCCCTGGCCGTGCTGTCGGCGCAAAAGGACGGCAAGTTCAAGCCCTGCCCGGTGTCGGCCGACGACGTCGCGCTGATGGCTTTCACCTCAGGCACCACGGGCAAGCCCAAGGCCGCGGTGCACACCCACCGCGACGTGCTGGCCGCCTGCGAGGCCTGGCCGCGCCATGTGCTCAAGGCGCAACCCGACGACATCGTGGTCGGCTCGCCGCCGCTGGCTTTTACCTTCGGCCTGGGCGGTATGCTGATTTTCCCGATGTGGGCCGGTGCCTCGGTGTATTACCCCTCCATAGGTTACACGCCGGAGGCCATGGTCAAGCTGATCAATCAGGTGGGCGCGACGGTCTGCTACACCGCGCCCACGTTCTACCGGCAGATGGCCGCCTTTGCCAAGCAGCACGGCGTGCCCGGCCTGCGCCTGTGCGTGAGCGCCGGCGAAAGCCTGCCCGACGCCACACGCCAGCTGTGGAAGGATGCCACCGGCATTGAAATGATTGACGGCATAGGCGCGACCGAGATGTTCCACATCTTCATCTCGGCGGCCGGCGCCGACGTGCGCCGCGGCGCCATCGGCAAGGTCGTGCCAGGTTATACCGCCAAGGTGGTGGACGACAGCGGCGCCGAGGTGCCGCGCGGCACCATAGGCAAGCTGGCGGTGGTCGGGCCCACGGGCTGCCGCTACCTCGACGACGAGCGCCAGGGCAACTATGTGAAGGGCGGCTGGAACTACCCGGGCGACGCCTTTATGCAGGACGCCGACGGCTACTTTTTCTACCAGGCACGCGCCGACGACATGATCATCACCGCCGGCTACAACGTGGCCGGCCCCGAGGTCGAAGACGCGCTGCTCAAGCATCCGGCCGTGGCCGAGTGCGGTGTGGTGGGCCTGCCCGACGAGGAGCGCGGCATGGTCGTGAAGGCCTTTATCGTGCTCAAGCCCGGCGAGGCCGGCGGCGACGCCACGGCCAAGGCCTTGCAGGACCATGTCAAGGCGACGCTGGCGCCCTTTAAATACCCGCGGCAAATCGAATTTGTCGACAAGCTGCCGCGCACCGAAACCGGCAAGCTGCAACGCTTCAAGCTGCGCCAGCCATGAAATTCAGCATTCCCAAGCGCGTGCGCTTTCACCACTGCGACCCGGCCGGCATTGTTTTTTACCCGCAGTTTTTTTACCTGCTGCATGAGGTGCAGGAAGACTTCCTGGAGCACATAGGCTTTCCCGAGCACCAGCTGATCGCCAGCGGCGTCGGTGTGCCCATCGTGGACCTGAAGACCGAATTCCTCGGCATGTGCCGCAACGGCGATGCACTCACCATCACGCTGGAGCTCACGCGCATAGGCGGCTCCAGCATAGGCATGCAGTACGAGATCCACGGCGAGGCCGGCGATACCCGGCTCAAGGCCCACGGCGTGATCGTGTATTCCGAAGTTCCCAACGGCAAGCCCCTACGCATTCCCGATGCACTGCGCGAGGCCTTGCTGCCCTATTTAAAAACACCCCCTGGAGACCCGCCCCATGCTCAAAAAAATTCAACCCCCTGACTGGGCCGAACCCAAGGGTTATGCCAACGGCATGCTCGCGCGCGGCGCGCTGCTTTTTGTCGGCGGCCAGATCGGCTGGAACGCAAAGCAGGAATTCGAGAGCGACGACTTCGTCGCGCAAACCAAACAGGCCTTGCAAAACATCGCGGCCGTGCTCAAAGCCGGCGGCGCCGGGCCCGAACACATGGTGCGCATGACCTGGTACGTGGTGGACCGCGTCGAATACGTGGCCAGGCTCAAGGAACTGGGCGCCGCCTACCGCGAAGTCATGGGCAAGAACTTCCCGGCCATGACCTGTGTCGAGGTGGCAGGCCTGGTCGAGGACCGCGCGCAGGTGGAGATTGAGGTTACGGCGGTGGTGCCGGACTGAACGGCGCGGCTCACTGGAAGTCGTTCGCTTGATGGCCTGGTTAGGCCTTGCCTTCACTCTTGCGCTGCCTCAAGCCCGACATAGAACACTTGCGTCCCTGGCGGGACATCTTCTTTCGTGATTGGATGAGGCACGGATATGGGTGTATGAATCGTGGTGGGACGCGGCCTCGCCCCGTAGTTGAGCATTTCGACGCCGTGAACTCGTGTTTCGATCGACTCGCCGTTCGGCTTGACCAGACGAATCGGGTCCCCTACTCGTACCGTTGGAAGACCGGGTGCGGGGGCTATGCCAGGTGCAAGCACGCAACCGCGTCCAGAAATCTGGAATGCTTGTTCTACAGTGAAGAGCAAAGGCAGGGTCATTTGTAGCGCCTAATGTTCGACGTAAGGGGCTGGCCGCAGGCCAGTCGCCTTGACGGAGGGGCTAGATCTTTGCATTGTCATTGCCCCCGGCTAGTAATTGATCGAGCTCTGCCCACTGGGGTTCACAGAGCCCCGGCCGATAGGCCGCCTGCTTAAAGGCGGTTTGCTCGCTGCGATAAATTTCCCAAAGGCTTGCTTTTCGATCCTGCACACAGGCCCTGACGTTCGCCAGGCGGTCGGCAACTTTGACCAGCAAGGCGAGCTCTGTAGGGCCTGAAACTTTCGCGAGTTTGGCGTAGGTTTTGGCCTTGCGCTCCTTACGATTGGCTCCCGGCTCATCCGTCAGCAACGCGACACAAGCTGCGACCTTGGTACCGAACTGGTTTTCGATTTCAGCCAGGGTTGCGTTGGTGTCTTCAACGGTGTCATGCAGGTACGCAACAACCCCGGCTTCATCACCGTAGAGGCCAGCTATCGCCGCGACTGCATCAAGGTGATAGGAGTACGGGTGATCACCGTACTTCTGTTCGCCATGAGCGGCGATGGCGAATGAGCGAGCTTGATCGGTAGTGAGTGACATGGGTATGTGCGTTTAGCTTATGTTGGCAACGACCTTGCCTAGATAGTGCGATGTGCGTAGCTTTAGTATCAAGGTGTCGCTCGCTAAGTGGAGGGGGTGGATGCTGCGGCTTCAACGGCTGCATAAAGATTTCGAATGGGCTCATCTTGATCCTCAAACCTTCCCTGCCATATCACGGTGGCTTCCTGGTAGCCGCGGGAAATGCGAAGACCGAAGAACGAACCACCCAGCATTGGTGTGAAGGGGTGCTCAGCAAACGAGTATGCAATACGATTCGCCAATTCAGCGAGAGATCGGAGAGTTTCCGGTGACACGCTGAACTGAGTGTGCGGAAACTGAGCCTCAAGCTCCGGCCAACGCTGCGAAGACCGCGTGTCATTGAATGACTGCACACTCCCGCCAGGCAGGCCGTCTATTACTTCATCCGAATCGATCTCGATGAGTCGCCCGTAGGCTCGATGTGGTCTATTCCAGATTGTGATTTGAAAAGATGGAAGATTCATGGGCGACCTAGTGTTTGACGTGATGGATGGATTGGTCCTCACCCACCATCACGTTGCCTCCTGAGAGCCTCCAGCAATTGTTCTCGATCTTCCTTGGGACCGAGCACCATTGTCTCGATGGTTGGCTTGCGCGGTGACCCCTGCTCACGGGGAAGACTCTTGTTGACGTACTTCGCTACCTCGGCGAGCGCATTGCGGCAGTGTGGACTTGAGATGCACTCCCAAGCGGCGACGATTGCCAGTGCCACAAACGCCGAATAGTCATCTTTCCCGCCAGCATTCCCTTCAACTCTCAACGCAACGCGGCCCTGCTGGAAGTGAAGCAGTTCTGACGGCATGCCATCGATGACGATCCCAGGCACACCCCCCGTATGCGATATCGGAGCCATTGAGGAGGCTAGCTTTGTGAAGACCTCGGCCGAAATCACGCCTTCCGCACGATCAGTGAGCATTGGTGAGGGCTCAAACTGGTGCCAGATCATGGACCGCGCGCAGACGACGAAAACCTTGCCACCGACAAAGGTAAGGCAGACTTCCGGGTGGAACGACGGCTTCAGCAAGAGGCGCAATGCCTCAACGGCACCGACGCAAGAAGGATCGTCTTCGAACGAAGGCAGACCCATGCACTTGCAAATAGCCTCCGCGGTGTACTCGCCTGTTCGCATATGACGGCTAAGGTTTGATATGAGCGGCACCGTCAGGCGTCCGCTGGATCTGAAGGTTGGAAAAACGCGTCATTCGTCGGTTATCCCATACGTGTTGCGCGCCTCCCAGTCATGGAATCGCTTGCAAAGTTCAGATGCCGGCATTGATGCCCAATACTGCACTGCATCCACTCGGGAACGCGGTGAGTTAGCGGGTAGCTGGCCAATAAACCTGGCACATGCTTCCAGCACTTTGTGCTTTCCAAACTCAGAGATTAAATAAAAGGGAACGATCCGATTACTGGCATCCAAGCTCGATTCATGAATGTCGGCCAGGAGCGATTCAATTGACCTCATGGAATTTGGCTGAAGCTCTACGAGCATATAACCGGCTGAAACATCGAAGCCCGCGCCAGGGTGCTGAATCGACAACGGCCACAAGAAGCCAAACACTTCCGCATCGCCATATTGAGTCAGTAAACGTCGAACTCTCAGGAAGTCATCATACGTACCAATCGCACGCATCTCTTCCGAAAGCTGTTGAATGTGTTCCATAACTTCTAACGTTCGACTTAAAGGGATGGCCGCAGGCCAGTCCCCTTGACGGAGGGGTTAGAGGCCCCTCGCATACAGGAGGAATGCAAGGGATGCGGCCAAGTGCGCCGGGCCGGTTGGAACCAGGTCAGAACCTTGCCTAATCAGTTTGGCGAGAATTGCATACGCAACAGCGCTCACCAGAAACGCGCCCAACAGGACCGGCACCGCTGCAAGGCCGAACCAGGCGCCAGCCATTGCGAGGGCCTTCATGTCGCCTCGACCGATGGCTTCGGCTCGAGTGACCCGCTTCATGACAAGCATGAGCAAGAAAGGAGCGGCATAGCCCGCAACCGCCCCATAGAGATGTTCAGTAGCATGGCCAGTGAAGGCGTGAAACAGTAACGCCGCCCACATGGCTGGCAATACGACCATGTCTGGAAGCAGCGCGTGTTTGACATTGATGGCAAGGAGCAAGAGCAAAGAAAAGAAGAAGACACAGGCTGCCGCACCCTCAGCATTAAAACCATAAGCGGTCAAAGAGACGAATCCGAGCACTGCTCCGATTGCAACGATGGCATATGGCGGGTAGCCCGAGAGCTCAATGTGAGATATTCCATCGCGCTGGTGCGCCATATGCTCCTCAACCTCCTGCTGCCAGCGAAGCTCCAGAAGAGCCGGAATTCGCCGTGCCAAAGGTAGAAGTACGAGAGCCGTAGCACCGGCGAAGAAAGCTGCGGCTATGGCTGAGAGGACGTATTCGTTCATTGGCAGGTGATATCCAACGGGTGTAAGGGGCTTCTAACGTGATGTATACCGCAGGACCTGCGGCATAACTTGGCGCGTGCGGTATAAGCTGGCTGCTGAAAGCGCATCCAAGTGTCTGTTATTGGAAAACTTATTGCCCATTTTGAGTTTCGCTTGGCTCGATAAAAAAGGACCCAACCCCGCGAATCGATTCTAGGGGGACAATGTGGTTGCTGCCTCCTCAATATGAAGGAGCACAGACAGTCTTTGGGTCTGTCATCTAGGCTGCTTTGTGGAATGAAGCGCGGATGCCAATTCGCTCGCACTCTGCTTCGGCTTGCTGGACTTCGAAGTCTAGAAAGTGCCCTAGATCCCACGGGCTTTCAAGGTCGATGAGGAATTGGGATACCTTCATCGAAAATCCTGCAACAAACTCGTTTGGGAGCAGGGAGCGATCACTAAATAGTGATGTTGTCCACCACGGTGCCAATAGGCACACCACGGGTCTGCTCAAGAAGTTGTCGGGCGAGTTCCCAATAAACATCAAGAGAAGTGAGTTCGAGATTGTCTATCGTGTCAGAGCCACCGAGAAACAGAGGGCGCTTATAGCCGACGCACTGTGTGATGAGCGGAGGAGAACCCCCCGTCGAACGCCACTGCGCGTGGAAGCTCTCCGCCAGCGCTTCTTCTCGGTAATCGATGAGCTCCACCTCGTGAAACGAAACGATGCCGCATGGAATCTCTAGTGCTTCGCCTGTGCCGGGCTCGAGCATCACCACACCGGGCTCGCCCTCGACGAGGCGGCCTGAGTCAAGTGCGAACACCCTGCCCAGCCAATCAACGCCAAAGCAAGTAAGTCGGCCCTTGAACTTGGGAAACGCGGCGCAAACACACTGGCCCCAGCGTGCCACTGTGTCTGCCCGAAGGATGCGATACAGGCCTTGCTTGAAGGACGCTCCCCCATACAGAGTCAGCAAACTATCCAGTTCTACGTTGCCTGAACGCGAATCGCCGCTGACGACTACGAGTCCCTCGTCTGGTGCGAATACGCTCCTAAAGGTCTTAAACATTTCAGTCCTTACGGGTCCATTGGGTGGATGCGCTTGCGTTGAGTGTCTGCCCTTGGCCGTATGCTGTTATCTCCACCGAAAGCTTCATCCGCGAGGGGCTTTTGCGTCGGAATTTGCCGACCGAACGCTTACCAATTCTATGGCGGTAGGCGCTTGCAGAGGTCTGAACCCTCAATCCACTTTCGCCCCAGAAGCCTTCACCACCTGCGCCCACTTCTTGTGCTCGGCGTTGATAAAGGCGGTGAACTGGGCCGGCGTGTTGCCGCTGGGAATCGCGCCCTGGGCCAATAGCTTTTCTTTCATCGCCGGCGTGCCCAGCGCTTTCGATGCTTCCTGCTGGATGCGGTTCACGATGTCGGGTGGTGTGCCGGCGGGGGCCAGCAGGCCGAACCAGGAGCTGGCGTCGTAGCCTTTCAGGGCCGGGCCGCCGGCTTGTTCTAGGGTGGGGATGTCGGGCAGGGCGGCTGAGCGTTCGGAGCTGGTCACTGCTAACGCCTTGAGTTTGCCGGACTTGATGAGGGCCATGGAGGAGGGCAGGTTGTCGAACATGACGTCCATGTCGCCGCCCACCAGCGCCAGCAGCGCGGGGCCGGAGCCGCTGTAGGGGAAGTGGGTCATATAGGTGCCGCTCATGGTCTTGAACAGCTCGCCGGCCAGGTGGATGGAGGTGCCGTTGCCGCTGGAGGCCATGTTGAAGGTGCCGGGTTTGGCCTTGGCGGCGCGTATGAAGTCGGTGACGTTGTTGATGCCGGCGGCCTTGGCTTTTTCGGTGTTGACGACCATGACGTTGGGCACGCCCGCGACCAGGGTGATGGGTGCGAAGTCTTTTTGCGGGTCGTAGGCCATCTTTGTGTAGAGGGACTTGTTGATGCCGTGCGTGCCCACGGTGCCCATGAGCAGGGTGTAGCCGTCGGGTATGGATTTGGCGACGATGTCGGCGCCTATGTTGCCGCCGGCGCCGGCGCGGTTCTCGACAACAAAGGGCTGGCCGAAAGCCTTGGAGAGTTCAGGCGCCATGGCGCGGGCCAGGATGTCGGTGGTACCGCCGGGCGCGAAGGGCACAACGATCTTGACGGGCTTGGCCGGCCAGTTCGCGCTTTGCGCCCAGGCCGAGGGCGTGGCCATAAAAGTGCTGAGGGCGGCGATAGCGGTGGCGATGAAGCTGGCGCCGCGCAGAAAGGATTTGTTGTTCATCAGGAAGTCTCTCCAGGGGATGGCCGGCACGCGGCCGGGGACCACACGAACATAACGTCCGCAGGCAGGCGCTTCAAGGGGGTTAAACCCGGGCGCTTGAAAAAAGAAAAAGCCGCCCGGCGCGAACCGGGCGGCTTGGCAATCGAACCAGCGTGGATTCAATCAGTCGGCAAACTTGCCGGCGGCTTCGACCACGGGTTTGATCTTGTTGATTTCGGCGGACACAAAGGCCTTGTGGGCGGCGGGGTCCACGCGCTTGTCGGTCACCACGATGGCGCCCAGGCCTTCCTGCTTCTTGATGAAGTCGGGGTCTTTCAGGGCGATCTTCAGCGCGTTGTTGAGCTGGGTCAGCACGGCGGGCGGCGTGCCCTTGGGGGCGTACATGCCGTGCCAGATGGTCAGGTCAAAGCCCTTGAGGCCCATCTCCTGCAGCGTGGGGTAGTCTTTCAGCAGCTTGTTGTTGCTCAGCGGCTTGGCGGTGGTCACGGCAAAAGCCTTGACGCGGCCGGCTTCGATCTGGCCGGTGGTGTTGGTGGTCTGGTCGCACATCATGTCGACCTGGCCGCCGACCAGCGCATTCATGGCCGGCGCGGTGCCGCCGAAGGGGATGGTGGTCATCGCATCCTTGGCGTTGATGGCCGCTTGCCACATCAGGCCGCACAGGTGCGAGGCCGAGCCCAGGCCGGCGTGGGCGATGTTGAGCTTGCCGGCGTTGGCGCGTATGTAGTTCTCGAAATCGCGGTAGTTGTTGGCGGGCAATTGCGGCTTGCCGATGATGGTCATGGGCACTTCATTGATCATGCCGAGGAACTCAAAATCGTCGAGCACCTTGTAAGGCAGCTTGCGGTACAGGGCGGGTGCCGCCGCCATGCCGATGTGGTGCACCAGCAGGGTGTGGCCGTCGGGTGCGGCGCGCGCGACCTTGGCCGCGCCGATTGTGCCGCCGGCGCCGTTGACGTTCTCCACAACGAAGTTGGCGCTGCCGCCCATGGCCTTGCGCATGGCTTCGGCGAGGTCGCGCGCGACGCGGTCGGTCGGGCCGCCGGCGGCGAAGGGCACCACCAGGCTGACGGGCTTGGAGCCGGGGAAGGCGGGGGCTTGCGCGTGGGCGGCAAACATGGCCGTTGCGGCGGCGGCGAGGACTAACAGGCGTTTCATGAGCGTCTCCTTGTATCTGAAGGCGCCAAGTTTACGGTCCCCTTACCGCGCGAACATCGCGGGAACTACGTAAGGGCTATCCCCTTCCCTTTAAGGCAGCTGGCTTCGGGAGTTCAGGCCAGCAGGGGCCGCGGAACCGGCTTTGCCGGGCCGCAGGCGCAGCGGCCCCCTCGGGGGGCAGGAAGCTACACGCAGTGAGCGACCGTGGGGGCTCTACTTGTAACTTCGTGCATCCTCAATAACCTTTCCGTCGTTGGGGAGACTGCCGGGTGCCAGCAGCTGCACGGTGCCGCGCAGCTTGGTCACGTCGCGTATCGCTTCGCCGATGCGCTGGTCCAGCCCCTCGGGCATGGAGGCCGCCTCGGCCTGGAAGTGCATGCTGTCATTGGCCATCTCGCCGCTGACGACCAGCCTGGCCTTGAGCACTTCGGGAAAACGCCTGGCGATGTCGGCGACCTGGCCCGGGTGCACAAACATGCCGCGCACCTTGACGGTCTGGTCGGCCCGGCCCATCCAGCCCTTGATGCGGGTGTTGCTGCGGCCCGTGGGGCAGCTGCCGGGCAGCACAGCCGACAGGTCGCCGGTGCCGAAACGGACCAGCGGGTAGTCGGGGTTCAGCGTGGTGACCACGAGTTCGCCGACCTCGCCCTCGGCGACCGGGTCGCCGGTGCCGGGGCGCACGATTTCCACCATCACGCCTTCGTCGAGCACCAGGCCTTCGCGGGCCTCGGTTTCATAGGCGATCAGGCCCAGGTCGGCCGAGGCGTAACACTGGTAGGCGGCGATGCCGCGTTCGGCGAACCAGTCGCGCAGGCTGGGCGGGCAGGCCTCGCCCGAGACCATGGCGCGGGTCACGCTGGGCAGGCCGATTTTCATCTCGGCGGCCTTGTCGACAATGATCTTGAGGAAGCTGGGCGTGCCGACATAACCGGCGGGCTTGAGCTCGGCCATGGCCTGCACCTGCTGCTCGGTCTGCCCGGTGCCGCCCGGGAAGACGGTGCAGCCCAGCGCATGGGCGCCGCTTTCCATCATGGTGCCGGCCGGCACGAAGTGGTAGCTGAAGCAGTTGTGCACCAGCTGCCCGGCCCTGAAGCCCGCGGCGTGCAGGGCCCGCGCCATGCGCCAGTAGTCCTTGCGTGTGCTGTCGGGCTCGTAAATCGTGCCGGGGCTGGCGAACACGCGCGGCATGGCGGCGCCGTAACGCAGCGCGCTGAAGCCGCCGAAAGGATCGCCGCCCGCCTCGCGCGAGGCCTGCTGCAGTGCCAGCAGCTCATACTTGCGCGTGACCGGCAGGCGCGCCAGCGCGGCGCGCGAGGTGACGGCCGAGGCATCCACGCCCTTGAGGATGCCGGTGAAAGCCGGCGCGTGGGCCTGCGCATGCGCAATCTGCTGCGGCAGCGCGGCGAGCTGGGCGGCTTCGCGCTCGGCGTGCGGCCGGTGTTCGAGGGTGTCGAAGAAATTGCTCATGTCCCTGCCCTCAAGCCAGCCAGCGTTTGCGGCGTTTATAACTTTTCACGTCTTTAAAGCTCTTGCGCTCGCCACCACCCACACCGAGGTAGAACTCTTTCACGTCCTCGTTGTTGGCCAGGTCGGCGGCCGCGCCGTCCATCACCACGCGGCCGCTTTCCATGATGTAGCCGTAGTCGGCGTACTTGAGCGCCATATTGGTGTTCTGCTCGGCCAGCAAAAAGGTGACCTTCTCTTTCTGGTTCAGGTCCTGCACGATGTTGAAGACCTCCTCGACGATTTGCGGCGCCAGGCCCATGGAGGGTTCGTCCAGCAGCACCATGGAGGGGTTGGCCATCAGCGCGCGGCCTATGGCGCACATCTGCTGCTCGCCGCCCGAGGTATAGGCCGCCTGCGAGGTACGCCGGGTTTTCAGGCGCGGAAAGTAGTTGTAGACCTTCTCGAGGTTGGCCGCGACCTCGGCCTTGCCGGCGCGCGTGTAGGCGCCGGTCAGCAGGTTTTCTTCGATGGTCAGGTGGGCAAAGCAGTGCCGCCCTTCCATGACCTGCACCACGCCGCGTTTGACCAGGTCGGCCGGCGAAAGGTTCTCGATGCGCTCGCCGCGCAGCTCGATGGAGCCCTTGGTGACCTCGCCGCGCTCGCCCTTGAGCAGGTTGGAGATCGCGCGCAGCGTGGTGGTCTTGCCCGCGCCGTTGCCGCCCAGGATGGCCACGATGCGGCCCTGCGGCACCTGCAGCGAGACGCCCTTGAGCACCAGGATCACGTGGTTGTAGATAACCTCGATGCCGTTGACGTTGAGAACGATGTCGGGTGAGTCACTCATTGTTGTGTGTCCGTGTCGGTGAAGCCAATTGAAAAAGCCGTGCCACCGGCCCTTTCAATTGGCGGCTCGGGGGAGCCGCCGCCCTCCCGCCGCGGCGGGAGGGGTGGTCAAGCCACTATCAGGATTGGCAGTCGGCCGGGGTGCGTGCCGTCAGTTTTTTCTCGGTGGCGTACTTGGCGGCCGTGGCCTTGACCAGGGGCTTGATCACCTGTTCGTCGGCCTGCAGCCAGTCGGAGGTGAATTTCCACTCCTTGCCGTCCCAGGTGTGGATGCGCGCCCAGGCCGAGCCCATGTGGTCGGTGCAGGAGGTGCTGATGGGCCGCATCACGCCGGCAAAACCGAGTGCGTCGAGCTTGGCCTGGGTCAGGTTCAGGTTTTCCAGGCCCCAGCGGACTTGTTCACCCGTCATGATTTTTCCCTTGCCGAAGCGGTCCTGCGCGGCGCGCAGGCCTTCCACGCCCAGCATGGCGCTCATGGCGCCGCGCATGTAGAGCACCTGGCCGACTTCTTCCTTGGGGCCCGTGCCCTGGCCCTTGCCATGGACCATGGCCAGCATGTCCTTGACCAGCTTGGAGTTGGGCTCGGCGCCGTGCTGCATGGTCACGGCGTTGTAGCCCTTGGCGCCTTCGGCCACGTCTTTCACGTCAGGCTCGGCGCCGGCCCACCACACGCCGTACATTTTCTCGCGCGGGTAGCCGGTGGCTTGCGCTTCCTTGATGGCCGTGGTGTTCATGATGCCCCAGCCCCACAGCGCCACATAGTCGGGGCGCGACTGGCGGATCTGCAGCCAGGTGGCTTTCTGCTCGACGCCGGGCGCGGTCACGGGCAGCAGCTGCAGCGTAAAGCCGTGCATGGCGGCGCGCTCCTGCATCAGCGGAATCGGCTCCTTGCCGAAGGGCGAGTCGTGGTAGACCAGCGCAATGCGTTTGCCCTTGAGCTTGTCGAAGCCGCCTTCCTTCTTGGCGATGGCCTGGAGTATGGCGTCGGCGGCAACCCAGTAGGTGCCGGCGATCGGGAAGTTCCACTTGAAGATGGAGCCGTCGGCGCTTTCGCTGCGGCCGTAGCCCACGGTCACCACCGGGATCTTGTCGACCGGGGCTTTTTCGGTGATGGCGAAGGTGGCGCCGGTGGACAGCGGCTGCACCAGGGTGGCGCCGCCGTTCTTGCCCTTCAGGCGCTCATAACATTCCACGCTGCGCGCGGTGTCATAGCCGGTTTCGCATTCCTCGAACGAGATCTTCACGCCGTTGATGCCGCCGCGCGCGTTGACCAGCTTGAGGTAGTCCACATAGCCGTTGGCCCAGGGCACGCCGTTGGGCGCGTAAGGCCCGGTGCGGTAGGACAGCACCGGGAAGAACTGCTCCTTGGCCTGGGCGAATGCGCTGGTCGTCACAAGGGACGAAGCGCCGGTGGCGAGGATTGCCACCGCCAACATCACATTACGAATCTTCATTGTTGTCTCCTGGAAAATTTATAAACACCGTGAAAAAAGGGGTACCTCAGTAAACGACCTAACCATCCATTGCGCATTGGTGATTTCGAGTAATCCTTAACCCTATGAGCGTTGGTGGGAACCTCAGTGTGGGAACGGCCATAGCCGCAATTTCTGTTTGCCGACGGCCCACAGCTTGGCCAGCCCGTGCGGCTCCACAATCAAAAACCACACAATCAGCCCGCCGAAAATCATCAGCTCCGCGTGCGAGATGCCGGCCGTGGAGATCGAGATGCCCAGCCAGCCGGCCAGCACCGGCAGCAGCTGGCTCAGCACAATCGGCAGCACCACGATAAAGGCGGCGCCGAAGAAGCTGCCCATGATGGCGCCCATGCCGCCTATGATGACCATGAACAGCAGGCGGAAGGAATAGTCCACCGAGAAGGCGGCAGGCTCCCAGGCGCCCAGGTAGATAAAGGCCCACAGCCCGCCGGCGATGCCGATGATGAAGGAGCTGACCGCGAAGGCGCTGAGCTTGGCGTACATGGGGCGTATGCCGATCACCGCGGCGGCCACGTCCATGTCGCGGATCGCCATCCACTCGCGGCCTATGGCGCTGCGCACCAGGTTTTTGGCCAGCAGGGTGATCACCACCACGATCACCAGGCAGAACAGGTATTTGCTGACGGCGCTTTCAATCGGCAGGCCGAAGACCTGCAGGTTGGACACCGACACCGAACCCGAGGGCGTGTCCATGGTGAACCACTTGATGCGCAGGAACATCCAGTCGCTGAAGAACTGCGCGGCCAGCGTGGTCACCGCCAGGTACAGGCCCTTGACGCGCAGGCTGGGCAGCCCGAACAGGATGCCGAACAGCATGGCGCACAGGCCGCCCAGTATCAGCGCCGGGATCAGCGGCATGCCGGGGATGCGCACAAAGAAGTTGTAGGCGCCGTAAGCGCCCACCGCCATAAAGGCGCCCGAGCCCAGCGAGATCTGCCCGCAGTAGCCGACCAGGATGTTGACCCCGACGGCCGCCAGCGAAAAGACCAGGAAGGGAATCAGGATGGCGCGGAACAAATAGTCGCTGGCCAGCAGCGGCACGGCGATAAAGGCAAAGGCCAGCAGCAGGCCTATGGCGATGCGGTCCTGCAGGATGGGAAAGATCTGCTGGTCGGACCGGTAGCTGGTTTTGAACTGGCCGTTTTCTCTGTAGAACATGGTTTTTCTTTAGGTAAAAGCGGCGTTAGACACGATCAATTATTTTTTCCCCGAACAGCCCTTGAGGCCGCACGAGAAGAACACATAAGGCCAGCACATAGGCAAACCAGATCTCGATACCGCCGCCCACATAAGGCCCGATAAACACTTCGGCGAGTTTTTCGCCCACGCCCAGGATCAGGCCGCCCACAATCGCGCCGGGCACCGAGGTCAGGCCGCCCAGGATCACCAGCGGCAGCGCCTTGAGCGCCAGCACCGACAGCGAAAACTGCACGCCCAGCTTGCTGCCCCAGATCACGCCGGACACCAGGGCCACAAAACCCGCGACGCTCCAGACGATGACCCAGATGCGGTTCAGCGGTATGCCTATGGACTGCGCGGCCTGGTGGTCGTCGGCCACGGCGCGCAGCGCGCGGCCGGTGCCGGTGTACTGGAAGAAGGCGGCCAGCGCCGCCACCAGGGCGGTGGCGATCAGCGCGGCGACCAGGTCTTCCTGGTTCACCAGCAGGCCGCCCTGGAACACACTTTCGAGCAGGAAAATGGGGTCCTTGGGCATGCCCACGTCGATCTTGTAGATGCTGGAGCCGAAGATGGTCTGGCCGAAGCCGTCCAGGAAATAGGAAATGCCCAGGGTCGCCATCAGCAGCGCGACGCCTTCCTGGTTCACGAGTTTGCCGAGCACCAGTTTTTCGATCAGCCAGGCGACCACCACCATGATGGCCAGCGCGGCCGCGAAGGCGAGGGCGTTGTTGATGAACTTGCTGTCCAGGCCGGTCCACTGCGGGATCCATTCGGAAAAGCGCGCCATGGCCAGCGCCGCGAACAGCACCATCGCGCCCTGCGCGAAGTTAAAGACGCCCGAGGCCTTGTAGATCAGCACAAAGCCCAGCGCGACCAGCGAATACAGCATGCCCGACATCAGGCCGCCAATAATGGTTTCCAAAAATGAACCCATCACTGGCCTCCCTCGCGGGATGCGGACATCGTGGGTTGCGGGGCGTGCTGTGATTTCATTGGGGTGTTCTTATCCATGTCAGTGGCTGGTGCCGAGGTAGGCCCGGATCACGTCTTCGTTGTTGCGGACTTCGTCGGGGGTGCCGTCGCCGATTTTTTTGCCGTAGTCGAGCACCACCACGCGGTCGGAGATGTCCATGACCACGCCCATGTCGTGCTCGATCAGGACCACGGTGGTGCCGAACTCGTCATTCACGTCGAGCACAAAGCGGCACATGTCCTGTTTTTCCTCGACGTTCATGCCGGCCATGGGTTCGTCGAGCAGCAGCACCTGCGGCTCCATGGCCAGGGCGCGGCCCAGGTCCACGCGCTTTTGCAGGCCGTAGGGCAGCTGCCCGACGGGCGTCTTGCGGTAGGCCTGGATTTCCAGGAAGTCGATGATTTTTTCGACCGCCTCGCGGTGCCTGATTTCTTCTTTTTCGGCCGGGCCTATGCGCAGCGCCTGTAGCAGCAAATTGCTTTTGATCTTGAGGTTGCGGCCCGACATGATGTTGTCGAGCACGCTCATGCCCTTGAACAGCGCCAGGTTCTGGAAGGTGCGCGCCACGCCCATGACAGCCACCTGGTGGCTGTTCATGTGCTTGAAGGTCTGGCCGCGAAAGGTGATGGAGCCCTGCTGCGGCGCATAGACGCCGTTGATGCAGTTGAGCATGGAGCTTTTGCCCGCGCCGTTGGGGCCGATGATGGCGCGTATCTCATGCTCCTTCACATTGAAGGAAATATCCGACAGCGCCTTGACGCCGCCGAAGCTCAAGCTGATGTTTTTGACGTCGAGAATGACGTCTCCTATTTTTTTGGTCATGGGATGTGGACCCCCACGCTTGTCACTGCGTGTACTGCGCTGCCCCCCGAGGGGGCCGCCCGCCTGCGGCCCGGCAAAGCCGGTTCCGCGGCTCGAGCTGGTATTTGGGGAATTTGCTGCCACTTGTTGTTCATGCTGCTGCCTTGACTGGCTCAAAGGTCTGGGTGTCGCTGATCTTGAGCGTCGCGCTCACGCTGCCGCTGCGGCCGTCTTCAAACTTCACCACGGTTTCAATGAACTGCTCGGCCTTGCCGCCGTAAAGCGCGTCGATCAGCGGCTGGTATTTCTCGGCGATAAAACCGCGCCTGACCTTGTTGGTGCGCGTGAGCTCGCCGTCGTCGGCGTCGAGCTCCTTGTGCAGCACCAGGAAGCGGCTGATCTGCGAGCCGGCCAGCAGGGCGTCCACGCTGAGGTCGGCGTTGACCTTTTCGACGCACTCCTTGATGAGCTGGTAGACCTCGGGTTTTTGCGCCAGGTCGGTGTAGCCGGCATAGGGCAGGTTGCGCCGCTCGGCCCAGTTGCCCACGGCGTCGAAGTCGATGTTGAGCATCACGCAGCATTTCTCGCGGCCGTCGCCGTAGGCCACGGCTTCCTTGATGTGCGGGAAGAACTTGAGCTTGTTTTCCACATACTTGGGCGCGAACATGGCGCCGTCGTTGGCGCCGCCCTTGATGCGGCCCACGTCTTTCACGCGGTCGATGATCTTGAGGTGGCCGCTGGCGTCCAGGAAGCCGGCGTCGCTGGTGTGGTACCAGCCGTCGGCGCTCAGCACCTCGGCCGTGGCCGTGGGGTTTTTGTAGTATTCCCGGAGCAGCCCGGCCGATTTCACGAGGATCTCGCCGTTCTCGGCCACCTTGATCTGCACGCCCTGGATGGGCACGCCCACGGTGTCGGCGCGCGCCTGGTTGTCGGGCTGCAGGCAGACGAACACCGCGGTCTCGGTCGAGCCGTAGAGCTGCTTGAGGTTGATGCCTATGGAGCGGTAAAAGGTAAAGAGGTCGGGGCCTATCGCCTCGCCGGCGGTGTAGGCCACGCGCACGCGCGAAAAACCCAGGGTGTTGCGCAGCGGGCCATAGACCAGCAGGCCGCCCAGCGCGTACAGCACGCGGTCCAGCGCGGCCACGGGCTTGCCGTCCATCAGCGCGGGGCCGGCGCGTTTGGCCACGCCCATGAAGTAATGGAACATGCCGCGCTTGATGCGGCCCGCGTCTTCCATGCGGATCATCACCGTGGTCAGCAGGCCTTCAAAAATGCGCGGCGGCGCGAAGTAATAGGTCGGGCCGACTTCTTTCAGGTCAATCGTCACCGTGCTCGCGCTTTCGGGGCAGTTGACCACATAACCGCAGGCCAGCCACTGGGCGTAGCTGAAGATGTTCTGGCCAATCCAGGCCGGCGGCAAATAGGCCAGCACTTCCTCGCTCGACGTCAGCCTGTCGAAATCGGCGCCGGCCTTGGCGCGGTCCAGCAAGGTGTTGTGGGTATGGACCACGCCCTTGGGATTGCCCGTGGTGCCCGAGGTGAAAAACATCGCGGCCACGTCGTCGGGGAGGGCTTTTTCGACCTCGGCCTGGAAGAAGCCCGGCTGGCCGGTGGCAAAACCGCGGCCGGTGTCCAGCAGCGCGTCCAGCGACTGCAGGCCGTCCTCTACATAGTTGCGCAGGCCGCGCGGGTCGTCGTAAACAATGTGCGCCAGCTGCGGGCACTGGCCGCGTATTTCCAGCAGCTTGTCGACCTGCTCCTGGTCTTCCACCAGCGCGAAACGCACGTCGGCGTTGTTGACCGGGAAAATGCATTCGGCGCCCACCGCGTCCTGGTACAGCGGAATCGGTATGGCGCCCAGCGCCTGCGCGGCCAGCATGGTGGCATAGAGGCGCGGCCGGTTCGCGCCGATGATGACCATGTGCTCGCCGCGCTGCAGGCCCAGCAGGTGCAGGCCGCAGGCGATGTGCTCCACCAGCTGCGCCATGCCGGCCCAGCTGTGCGCCTGCCAGATGCCGTACTCTTTTTCGCGCATGGCCGGGGCGCCGGGGCGTTCGGCCGCATGTTTGAGCAGCAATCGTGGGAACGTGGTCTGCATTCGCTTCTTGTCTCCGTTGTGCGCGGTTTTTCGGGAAAACCGCTGGTATGGGCGAATAGTAGGACCAGCTTTGACGCTATGGTGTCATTACGACGACAATTTCCGGGTAAGTCCTACTGGGGTGTCCCCGGGGTCCGGCCGGTTTATCGGATAAAGCGCCCGTCGCGCGAAACCATGGTCAGCTCCACGAAGCGCGAGGCGTTGCGGGCCGAATCGCTGAAGCTCACTTCAAAGCCGCCCAGGTCGTAGCGCTTCAAATTCCAGGTGCTGTCGATGAAGGCTGCGCGCGTCGGGTTTTTGCCGGCGCGGCGCAGCGCCTCGGCGAACACGCGGGCATTGATATAGCCCTCCAGCGCCAGGTGCGAAGGCTCCAGCGCCACGCCGGCGGCCTTCCAGGCCTGCTGGAATTCACGCACCATGGGCACCACGGTGTTGCCCGGCAGCGGCACCACCTGCGAGACCGCGATGCCGGTGGCGTCCTCGCCCATGGCCTTGAGCGTGGCGGCCGCGCCCATGATGGACAGCGCATACAGCGACAGCCCCTTGCGCTGCGTGCGTATGGCTTTCACGAAATCGATGGTCGGCTTGCCGGCCAGGCCCACCAGCACGGCTTCGGGGTTGGAGGCCGCGACTTTTTCGGCCGCCGGGCCGGCGTCCGAGGCGTTGTTTTCCACGGTGACCGTCACGGTCGCCTCCAGCTTGTGTTTGGCCATGGAGCGCTGGGTGGCGTCGAAGACTTCCTTGCCGAAGGAGTTGTTCTGGTAGACGATGGCGATGCGCCGTATGCCTATGGTCGCCAGGTGCTGCACCAGCTGCTCGGCCTCGTCGGCGTAGCTGGCGCGTATGTTGAAGACATTGCGCGCATTCGCCGGCCGCGCCGACAGCGCGCCCGAAAACGGCGCGAAAAACGGCATGCCCGATTCGATCACCTGCGGCAGCATGGCTTCTATCATGGGCGTGCCCATGCAGTTGAAGAGCGCGAATGTGCTTTTGTCGTCGATAAAGCCCTTGACGTTGCCCAGCGCGCGCTTGACGTCGTAGCCGTCGTCGGCCACCGTGAGCTCTATGGGCCGGCCGTTCACGCCGCCCCTGGCGTTGATGCCGGCAAAGCAGGCCTTGGCGCCCTGGTGCATGGCCTGGCCCAGCTCGCCCAGCGGCCCGCTCAGTGCGATGGATTGCGCGATGCGCACCGGGCTGCTGTCTTGCGCGTGCGCGGGACCGTACAGGGCGGCTGGAATGGCCGCGAGGGCGCCCAGCATGCGGCGGCGTGTCAGGTGATCAGCGGGCGGCGGTAAACCGGCTTTTGAGGCGGTGAAAAGGCTTGTCATGGCGGGTGTCTCCTGGTCGTGATGGGATTGCGGTGGGCTCTTGGCGGCCTGTCTACGCGAGGCCGATGCTATGCTTTGGAGGCGCGGCCAACTGTCTGCCCAACGACAATCCAAGGGTTGCGCCCGCCCGGGCTTTCCCTGATCTACCCACCCTCTTTCTTGCTTGAACATTGCGAGCATGGCCACCGAGTCACCCCTTCACCTGCGCCGCAGGGCCCCCACGCCGGACGAGCTGCGCGGCATTCCCTGGTTGCCCCTGCTGCTGCCGGATGAGCGCGCACGCGCGGTGGCGGTGCTGCAGGTCGGTGATGCCGCGCCGGGCGACTATGTCTGCCGTGTCGGCAGGCCGGTGACCTACTGGTTTGGTGTGGTGGAAGGCCTGCTCAAAATGAGCAGCGACAACGCCCAGGGCATGACCATGACATTTGCCGGCCTGCCGCCCGGCGGCTGGTTCGGCGAAGGCACGGCGCTCAAGCGCGAGCCCTACCGCTACAACATCCAGGCGCTGCGCAAAAGTGTGGTGGCCGGTTTGCCGATAGACACCTTCCACTGGCTGCTGGACCATTCCATCGGTTTCAACCGCTTTGTGATGAACCAGCTCAACGAGCGCCTGGGCCAGTTCATCGCCGCGCGCGAAATCGACCGCATGAACAACCCCGACATCCGCGTGGCGCGCAGCCTGGCCGCGCTGTTCAACCCCGTCCTGTATCCGGGTGTTGGCCAGATGCTGCGCATCACGCAGCAGGAGATGGCCTACCTGGTGGGCCTGTCGCGCCAGCGCGTGAACGAGGCGCTCAGCGCCCTGCAGGAGCAGGGTTTTATCCGCATCGAATACGGCGGCCTGCGCGTGCTGGACCTGGAGGCGCTGCGCTCCAGCGTGTTCGCGGCCAAGGATGAGGGCCTGGCCGCGCGCACCAACCCTGGCCGCTAAGCCCTAGCCGGCGACCTAGCCGCTGGTGCCGGCGATGGCCAGGCGCAGGTTGTCCCGGGCGCGCGCTTCCAGCGCGGCCTGGAAATGCGGCGTGCTGTAAATCACTGGCCGGTCCAGGAAGGCGCGAAGAATCTCACCGCGTTTTTCACGGAAGATGTCCTCGGGCACAAAAGCGTATTCCTGCCGTATCTGCGCTTCGTATTCGGCAAAACGTTGGGGCAAGGCGCCCAGGATGGACAGGTCGATATCCACCAGCAGCTGTGCGTCGGGTGTTACCGGCAGCGCGCTGTGGCAGGTGGCCATGATGAGCTCGTCGATCCGCTGCACGGCGGCCGGCACCGCGCCATGGCCTTGCAGCACGGCGCGTGCCCAGTCGGCACTTTGGCGTTCGTTGTCATGGCGCTGTGTGTCGTCAGAACCTGTTCACGGCCTAAACGGGGCCGCGCAAGCGCCTTCTCGGGATGGGATGCAAGGCGCGGTGCGACGCCCATAGCACAGCTATGGGCTAGCGCCGCAACGCCGCAGACCGCCCGAGAAGGCGCTTGCCCTC